>OGCG01000112.1_pt1 | contig 53488 bp, 55 predicted proteins | sample 1570061 | NCBI WGS metagenome assembly OGCG01 (sample SAMN06268698, study PRJEB24515) | hot springs metagenome | isolation source: Joseph's Coat, Yellowstone National Park, Washington, USA | place: USA:Joseph's Coat, Yellowstone National Park, Washington, USA
CCTCCCCACCCTGCCTCCTGGAGGAAGGCTGAAGCAGGTGATATTGCGTGACCCAAGAAAGTCGTCCTGAGAGAATAGTAAGGATAGTGGCCCATTACAGGGACCCATCGATCTTAGAGGTCATACTGGCTCACGTCAGGAAGCTCTTCATGGACGTATCCTGGTTCTACGCGTGGAGGGGGAAGGAAGACGTTATAGAGATCTACATGGGGGTGCCGGATCACAAGAACTTCGCGATTCTTGTGGGCAACATCCATAAGACTCCCCTGGTGGAAAAGGTGGAGGTCCTGGAGGACGCCGGAATAATCAAGTTGGTCGCCGACAGAAAAGGTAACGTGAGACGGCTGACCGAGATCGACGGGGTTAAGGAGTACGATATGGTTATTAACGTCCCGATCTTCTCTAAGGTCACTGAATATTCCTGGGGTGAGAAGCGTGGCAAAGATCTATACTGATCAGGACGCGTCACTCGACGTAATAAAGGGAAAGACAATCGTGATATTAGGCTACGGGAGTCAAGGGAGGGCTTGGAGCCTCAACCTCAGGGACTCGGGGCTAAATGTAGTAGTGGGTCTAGAGCACGAGGGCAGCAAATCGTGGAACCAAGCGGTGAGCGACGGCTTCAAGCCGGTTAAGATGAAAGAGGCGGTGAAGCAGGCGGATATAGTGATCTTCCTCACACCCGACATGACCCACAGAACCATTTACAGGGAGTTCGTTGAGCCCAACCTGAGGCCTGGAATGGACTTGGTCTTCGCCCACGGGTTCAACATTCATTACAAGCTTATTGAACCTCCCAAGAACGTAGATGTCTACATGATTGCCCCCAAGGGACCAGGGCCTATAGTTAGGGAATTCTTCGAGAGGGGAGGGGGCGTACCGGCCTTAGTCGCGGTTCACCAGGACTACAGCGGGCAAGCCCTGAAGAAGGCGCTAGCCATAGCCAAAGGCCTGGGAGCCACGAGGGCTGGGGTAATAGAGACCACCTTCAAGGAAGAAACCGAAACCGACCTCTTCGGCGAGCAGGTCGACCTCGTAGGGGGCATAGTGGAGCTCATGAGGAGCGCCTTCGAGACTCTGGTGGAAGCTGGCTACCAGCCTGAGGTGGCGTACTTCGAGACCATAAACGAGATGAAGCTCATCGTCGACCTCATTTACGAGAAGGGCTTAGGAGGCATGTTAAGGGCCGTCTCGGACACCGCCAAGTACGGTGCCTACGTGTCGGGTAGGTACGTGATCAACGAGGAAGTCAGGAAGAGGATGAAGGAAGTGTTAGAAAGGATAAGGTCGGGAGAGTTCGCCAACGAATGGGTGGAGGAGTACGGAAGAGGGATGCCGGCGGTTAAGCAGTACCTTGACGAAACAGACAACAGCCTCGAGGAGAGGGTGGGCAGGAATCTGAGGGAGATAATCCTAAGGGGTAAGCCCAAGACGTAAAGGCTTCATTTCTGTTGCCAAATTTATATGACCCAAGTTCCCTTACGGTTTTTAGTTAATGTCCAACGTTAAGGTAAGGGCCTCGGCCTTAGAGCGTTACGTTGTGTCTAGGCTCAGGGAAAAAGGCTTCGCCGTCGTTAGGGCCCCGGCCAGTGGGTCGAAGAGGAAGGATCCGATTCCAGACGTTATAGCCATGAAGGATGGGGTGATCCTGCTTATTGAAGTCAAGAGCAAACAGACGGAAGGGACGATTTACGTTAGGAAGGAGCAAGCTTTGGGGATCATGGAGTTCGCAAGGAGGAGCGGGGGAGAGCTTTTCCTCTGTGTGAGGTTCCCCAACGAGATAAGGTTCGTGGAGTTCTCGAAGTTGAGGAAAACGGAAGGTGGAAATTACGCGATCGACGTGGAGGTCGCTAAGTCCGGGCTTACCCTGAACGACCTGGTCAGATACGTAGAGTCGAAGAGGAGTATAGGTTTGGACAAGTTCATTCGTTAGCGAACTTCACCCTGTACTTCAGGTTGTACTTCTTCTCGTACTTCTTCAGCTTGCTCACAAGCTTCTTGTTGAACTTCTGCAGGTCGGCCTTAGGGAGGATTATCACGTACTCTCCGTCCTGAGCCTCCACCCTGGCGTCGGGTATGCTCTCCGTTATTAGCTTCTCCAACCTCGCCTGTATCCGGTCGACGGGCTTCACCTTCTTAACCGGGACTATCATGGTCTGTTCGCCGAAGACGTAGATCTCGTACTCGACCTCGTCAGTCAGAAGGTCCTTGACCTCGACCACCGGCCTCGCCAGGTCCGCCTCCTTGAGGCCACTCGGGACCTTAACCGTCATTTCCAGCGTGTATACCTTCTTGACCGTCCCAGAATCGATGAAAATGACCGTGTCTAGGATGTTCGGGATCGTCCCGATATCCACCCTCCTTATGAACCTGTGAATCGCGTCGATGGGTGAGGTCGCGTGTACTACCCCTATCATCCCGATCCCGGCAAGCCTCAGGTCTATGTAAATCTGGAAGTCGATATCGTTCCTCATTTCGTCGTAAACGGTATAGTCGGGCCTGCTGAGGAGCAGTATGTCGTGTAGCTCCCCCATCTCGGCGTAGCTCTTAGAGTACTGCGTTATTTCAGGGGGTAAGTGCATGTCCCTCGGGGACTCAATCGTCTTGACGACCTTACCCTTCTCCATATAGAACTCCGCCAGGGCTTGAGCGAAGGTCGTCTTCCCCATGCCCGGCATTCCGGCAATTACGATGCCCTCGGATCTCTGCTCCAGCCTCCTGATGAGCTTCTCGTCCAGGTTGTAGTCGGAGAGCTTCTTCTTAGTTACGGGCCTCGTTATGGTCATCTCCCAGCCGTCGCTAAGGGGTGGTCTGGTCACCACCACTCTGTATTTGTCGATCTGTAGAATGATAGAGCCCTTCCTCTCCACCTCCACAAAGGAGTTGGGCGTACTGTTGACCGCCATCAGCATCTCCATCAAGTACCTCTTTATTTCGTCGGCGACAGACGGCTTGTCACCCAGAGTAACGAAGGTCCACTTTCCCGGTACGCCCTTCTTCGCTTTGGGCGAAGTTCCCTCCTTCAGGTGGACGCTCATTGTGCTCTCATCGAAGTACTTCTCTATCGAGAGACCGGCCGTACTTGGGGCCAAATAGTAGACCTTCACGTTCATCGATTCCGCTATCTTCTTCAGGGTAGCGTTACCGACGACCAGCGTGCAGTCGTGGGCGAGGCAGTAATCGACCTCGGCCTCGAAGCTCGGTCTGTTGATATGTTCTCCGACCACGTCAACAGCGAAAAGGAGCCTCTCCGATAGGTCCCTGAGCCTGTTGAGCTCGTCCAGAGCGATTTCAGCTGATACTTTACCCTCGGAGACCTCCCGCTCTAACTCCATCAGTAAGGTCTTGTGAACCCAGAAGTTGCCCATTATTCTGTTGTTTTCCACAGCCTCAGCAACGTTGACCAACAGGGCTGACTTATCAAGTAAATAGTTCTCCAAAGCCCCCTTGTCCCTCGCGGATTATAGAATCCGTCTCTAATAAAAATAGTTAGGGCTTCACGCTTTAGCCAATCTCAACAGATACTTGTGGATTGCAGTGGAGTTTGAGAGTTCCGGGTGAAAGGTTGTAGCTATCATGTTGTCCTGCTGAGCGAAAACGACTACGTTGTCCAATTTAGATAGGGCCATGGCTCTTCCCTTAACCTCGACTATCGCTGGGGCCCTGATGAAGACGGTGTGTATCCTGCCCTCGTTAATCGAGGTTAAGTCCACCTCCGCCTCGAAGCTCTCCCTTTGCCTTCCGTAATAGTTCCTGATCACTTTGACGTCCATAAGGCCTATAAGCGGTTGAGATTTCTTCCCCACCTTAGCGTCGGTAACTTCCTTAGCCAACATTATTGCCCCAGCACACGTCCCCAGAACCGGAGTCCCCTCCCTTATCTTGTCCGTTAAGGGCTCCAGGAGGCCCGCCCTCTTTGCGACTATCCCTATGGTGGTGCTCTCCCCTCCCGGGATAATTAGAGCATCGACTTCCTTCAGGTCCTCGGGAAGCTTGACCTCAACCACTTCACCCTGATAGCCGAGTTCCTTCATGGCCCTGTAGGTCATCAAGGCGTGTTCCTCGACGCTCCCCTGATAGGCAACGATTCCGACCTTCACAGTCCCCTCACCTGCATCAGCTCCTCGGGCTTGAGCTGCCTTATATCTATACCCATCATGGTCTTGCTCTCACTAATCGTCTTCTGGGCCTCGAGAACGACCTCCGGCTTATCCCAGAAGGAGGTGGCGAGGACTATGGCTAGAGCCCTCTGCTCTGGATCCTGGCTCTTGAATATCCCAGAACCGACGAATATGCCGTCAGCACCCAACCACATCATGAGGGCCGCGTCGGCTGGGGTGGCTATCCCTCCAGCAGCGAAGTTGACCACCGGGAGCCTCCCCAGCTTGACCGTCAAGTCGATGAGCTGGACGGGGACCTGGAACTCCCTGGCCTTCTTGAGTCTCTCCTCCGGCAATAACGATCTTAACTCCCTCAGCTGCTTCATCACTATCCTCATGTGTTTCACTGCCTCGCTCACGTTCCCAGTACCGGGCTCACCCTTGGTCCTTATCATGGCCGCACCCTCGGCTATCCTCCTTAGGGCCTCACCGAGATCTCTGGCGCCGTTGACGAAGGGAACTCTGAACTCCCACTTGTTTATGTGGTGCTCTTCGTCCGCTGGGGTCAACACCTCGCTCTCGTCTATCATGTCTACCCCTAGGGCCTCAAGGACCTTGGCCTCATAGTAGTGCCCGATCCTAACCTTAGCCATCACGGGAATGGTGATAGAGTTCATCACTTCCTCAATAACCTTCGGGTCAGCCATCCTGGCCACGCCGCCCGCCTTCCTAACGTCATAGGGAAGCTTGTCCAAGACCATCACCGCGACCGCCCCAGCGTTCTCCGCAATGGTGGCCTGCTCAACGTTGGTTACGTCCATAACCACTCCTCCCTTCTGGAAGACAGGAAAAGCGTGTCTCACCATAGTAGTAGCTTGAGCGGGGAGCTTGAGGTCCTTCTTGAACTCAGGGTAGTACTCCAGGAGGCCGGCCTCCTTGATTACGTCCTTGATCTCCGCCAACTTGTAAAAGAACTCCTCCACTTCCCAGAAAGAGAGCTCGTATAGCCTCATTCCTATCAAGAATTGCCGGCCTACTATTTAAGCAATTTCTCTCATTTTAGAAAAAACTCCAGGTATCGTCAATGAGGAGATCTCTAAGAAAGAAGCGTTTTGTTCTGTTGAAAAGCTAAGCTAAACGGAAAAGAGTCAACGTAAGTAGACAGTATTAAGGACGAATGGCGAGGTTTCAGCCCAGAGGGGCCTTCTGCTTCCTTTCCTCCTCCGCCCTTATCCTTATGATGCCGAAGTGTACGGCGCAGTTGATGCAGTAGCACTTCGTTACTGGGTACTTCATTATGATGGCACCCTTCTTCTCCAGCTCCGCTGCTAAGGCAGGGTCGACGGGACTGTAGTACCTGGTCACGCATATGGCCTTGTCCTCGGGGATCCTCGCGCCGCAGTTGTCGCAGGCTATGTAGCCGATGTGACCCTTATCGCCCTTCCTTCTGCCCCTGTTCTCCCTCTTCTTGGGCAAGCGACCCGACCTCGCTTTATCGGCTCATTTATTTTTAATAAGTTTTTGCGACTCTCAGGAGGCTCTTAGCCTCAGCCCCGCAGACCACGCACTTCCCCTCCACCTTCACCTCACCCACGGGGGAACCGAGCACTCTGGCCTGAAGCTCGTCCTCCAACTTAAGGCCGCACTCGTCCCTTCCGCACCAGGGGACTTCAACCACGCCCGCCTTAGCCTCCAGTAACTTCTTGGCCTCATCCAGGGTGTTGGCCCTCTTTATCTTGGAGTTCAGGAATTCCCAGGCCCTCTTCTTTAGGTTCTCGTATATCTCTCTCATTAACGAGTTCACCTCGCTCACCAGGTTCTCCTTCTTCACAGACCTACCCTCGAAAGTGTCCCTCCTCTTCAGGAAAACCGTCCCCTCCTTAAGCTCCCTCGGGCCGACCTCCGCCCTAATGGGAACCCCCTTAAGTTCCCACACGTAGAACTTCTCTCCTGGCGTTTTGTCCCTGTCCTCGTCAATTACCGCCTTAATGCCGGCATCGTCAAGGACCTTCGTTATCTCCCTCGCGTATTCGAAGACCTTCTCGGTCTCCTCCTCGGTCTTCGCCGGTATTGGGATCACCACCACCTTAATGGGGGCTATGTAAGGGTTGAGCACTGGGCCGTGGTCGTCGCCGTTTATGGCTATCGACGCTGCGATGACTCTATCGGAAACGCCGTAACTGGTCTGGTGCGGGTAATCCAAAGTGCCGTCCTTCTTCTGGATCTTGTAATCGAAGGCCTTGGTGAAGTGCGTGCCGAGGTGATGCACGGTGCCTATTTGGAGCACCCTGGAGTCAGGCATGACGGTGTCGAAGGCGATAGTGAAGACCGCCCCAGCGAACTTGTCCCACTCAGGCCTGCGGGAGATGATGTAGGGAATGCCCAAAACGTCGAAGAACTTCTTGTATATTTCAACCGCCTCCCAGACCTGCCTCTCCGCGTCCTCGTAAGTCTCGTGAAGAGTGTGGGCCTCCTTGAACGTCGTGACTTCCCTGAGCCTTATCATCGGCCTCGTCGCCTTGGTCTCGTACCTGAACACGCTAACTATTTGGTAAAGCTTCTTGGGTAACTGCCTGTAGCTCTTGTACCAGAGGCTCTCGAAGTAAGTTATCACCACCTCGCTAGTCGGCCTGAGGGCGAGCTTTACGTCGAGCTGCTCATGGCCTCCCATAGTGACCCAGAAGACCTCCCCCTCGAATCCCCTAATGTGCTCGCTCTCCTTCCTCAACAGGTCCTCCGGGATCAGTAGGGGGAACAGGACCTCCTCGTGGCCCGTGCTGTCCAAAAGGTTCCTTATTATCTCGATTATGTTCTTCCTGAGCTGGAACCCGTAAGGCATCCAAACTCCCATTCCCTTAACTGGATAACGGCCATAATCGTAGAACTCTCCCTCAGAGAGAACCCTGTCGAACCACTCTGAGAAGTTGTTCTCCCACTTCTCTCTTGAAACCTTCACGTAAGGGAGAGACTTCCGTCAGAATAAAACGTTTTCAAAAAACCCTTTTGTCTTTAGAACTTCGCGAATAACATGAGTACGGCGAACAGGATCCCGTATACGGCTATTCCCTCGCCCAGAGCCACGAATATCAGGACTGTTCCGAACATCTCCCTCTTCTCTGAAAGCACTCCGATGCCGGCAGCGGCTGACATGCCGACTGCCACGCCAGCGCCGATAGCAGCTAGGCCTACAGCTAGTCCAGCACCTATGTTTATTCCCATAAAACCAGTGGACGTGTCAGCTGGGCTCTGTGCGGCGCTCACCAAGGCGGTTGCCGTTACGAGAAGGAGGGCTATAAGAAGGGCCTTAGAGAGCGTTCTCATGGAGGTTCACCATTCACTGACGTATTTGATTTAAAACTGTTTTCTTCATCTCCTCTAAGGATGACTTCAACGCCTGCTTCAGCTTCTCGTACTCTTCATCAAGCTTCTTGTCCGCCTCTGCCTTCTTCTCGCTTAAGGTTTGCAGAAGAATCGAAAGGTACTTACTCTCCTCTAGCATCAGCAACGTGAAAATTTTACAGATTAAAAACTCTCATCTTTTCCTCTGCAATATCTTCCTTATCATCTTCAGCCTTATGAACTCCTCCCTAGTGCGATCCGACAGAATGCCGGCAATGAACTTTATGTTCCTCCTTATGTTCGGGAGAATGTAGTTATCTATCGCGTTTATCAACCTCTGTGTCTTCCTCAACTCCTCCGCGAGCATCCTTATGGCTGTCTCTTTCTCCACCAGCTCCAATACTTTGTCCAGGGCCTCCGCCATCTCAAGGTGGGCCGAGTAGAGTAATGGTGAGACCTCGGCGGAGCCGTAAAAGGGCTTATTCACGGTCTGCTTGTCCAGCTTAAGGACGGTGACCTTGACGCCGAAAAGGTTCCTGGTCTGAGGAATCACCGTGAGGTTTGAGGGCGCCGCGGCGGCTAGTAACTCCACGCTGTGAATCCCCTGAGAGGTCGCGCCCATGAGGAAATGCGAGTAGATCTCTTTGAGTAGTGAGCTCACTTCATTGTACGTCCTCTCGTACTCGGCTATGTAAGTCCTTAAGTAAATCAGTAGAACTTCTCTCTTGCTTTCGAGTAGTCGCTTCACCTGCTGTACTAGCCTTAGCTGCCTCCTCAGACTGATCAGGTTTATCTTAGTCGGAAGCACCCTCTGGCTCATGAGGCCTGCGCCTGTGACTTATACTTCGGGTGGTACTTCTTGATCTGTTCGGGTTTGAGCTGAACCAGCTCGCTCTCTGGCAATATCGACAGCACCTCCCAGCCTATATCGAGGGTCTGCTCAATGCTCCTGTTCTCGTTCAACCCCTGCTGTATGAACCTTCTCTCGAAGGCGTCACCGAACAACAGGTATTTCCTGTCCGTCTCAGAAAGCGAGTCCTCGCCTATTATTGAGGCGAGACCTCTAACCTCCACTGCCCTCGCGTAGGCAGCGAAGAGCTGGTTGGCCAGTTCCTTGTGGTCGTCCCTGGTCTTCCCGGCGCCTATTCCGTCCCTCATCAGCCTCGAGAGGCTCATGAGCACGTTAATCGGCGGATAAATCCCCTTGTTGTATAAGCTCCTGTCGAGGACTATCTGTCCCTCCGTTATGTAACCTGTCAGGTCGGGTATCGGGTGGGTCATGTCGTCGTTAGGCATGGTTAGGATGGGCATCTGAGTAATCGATCCTTTCTTCCCCTTCACTTTGCCGGCCCTCTCGTAAATTGTCGCCAGGTCGGTGTACATGTAGCCCGGATAGCCACCCCTTCCGGGAACCTCTTCCTTCGAGGCGGATAACTCACGCAGGGCCTCGCAGTAGTTGGTCATATCGATGAGTATCGCTAGGACGTGCATGTCCTGCTCGAAGGCCAGATACTCAGCTAACGTCAAGGCCGTCCTGGGAGTCAGGATCTTTATAGAGGGGGGCTGATTGGCGAAGGTAGCTATCATCGCGACCCTGTTTATCGCGCCCGTCTCCTCGAAGAACTTCCTGAAGAAGAGGAACTCGTCGTACCTCACTCCGATGGCCGCGAACACGACGGCGAAGTTGGACTCCTCACCTCTCACTGTCGCTTGTCTAGCTATTTGGGCCGCCAACAGGTTTGAGGGCAGACCGCTCCCGCTGAAAATGGGCAGCTTCTGGCCCCTCAGCAGGGAGTTAAGGCCGTCTATAGCGGAAACGCCGGTCTGTATGAACTCCTCAGGGTAATCCCTCATCGCTGGGTTTATCGGGTCACCGTTTATGTCCCTCTTCTCGCCCTTGATTATGGGAGGACCTCCGTCAAGCGGGTCGCCGAGAGGGCTCATTATCCTACCGAGCATCTCCTCGGAGATCTTGACCTCCAGCCCCCTCCCAAGGAAGCGCACTTTCGTGCCCGTGGGGGAGATCCCGGTGGTGCCCTCGAAGACCTGAACCACCGCCATGTCGTTATAGCTGTCGACCACCATCCCCCTTCTCTTGCTTCCGTCGGGCATCTCTATGTCGACCAGTTCTTGATAGGCGGCGTCCCCTACGCCCTTAACGACCATCAAAGGCCCTTTGATCATCGAGATGTTGCTGTACTCCCTGATGTTGAGCTGGACCGTCATGCTTTCACCTCCGAGGCTAGCTGATCGAACCTGGCATTTATAGCTTGTATGAGCTGATCTATCTTCTGTAGCTCATCGTTCTTCACCGTGAACTTAACCCTATTCATCTCCGCGACCAAGTCCTGGTTGGCCTCCATGATCTTCTTCGTGGGAACTCCCTTAGCGACCAGGTCGCTGGCCCTATTGTAGAAGGTGACTATCATCCTCATCATTTTGGCCTGTTTCTGCGGGGAGGCGAAGGCGTCAATGTCGTCGAAAGCGTTCTGCTGTAAGAACGCGACCCTAATGATCCTGGCGACCTCTAGGGTCAATTTGTCCTTCTCTGCCAGGGATTCAGGGCCGACGAGCCTGACTATCTGTCTGAGCTCATCCTCCCTCACTAACAGCCTCATCATTAAGTCCCTCATGCTCTTCCACTCAGGGTCGACGTTCTTGTGCCACCATGTGGCTACCAGGTCGACGTAAGCCGAGAAGCCCTGAAGCCAGTTGATCGCGGGGTAGTGCCTCTGCTGGGCTAACGAAACGTCTAAGGGCCAGAAGACCCTCACGAACCTGAGCGTGTTGCTCGTGACGGGCTCCGTGAAGTCCCCTCCGGGCGGTGAGACGGATGAGGCTATGGTGACTGAGCCCATCCTTTCGGGGTTACCTAACGTTATCACCCTCCCCGCCCTCTCGTAGTACTCCGCGAGCCTAGAGGCCAGGTAGCTCGGGAACCCTTCCTCGGCGGGCATCTCCTCCATTCTTCCAGCCAGGTCCCTGAGGGCCTCAGCCCACCTGGAGGTGCTGTCAGCGACCAGCAGAACGTCGTACCCTTGGTCCCTGAAGTACTCTGCTATTGTTGCACCAACGTAGATGCTCGCCTCCCTGGCGGCCACTGGCATATTAGAGGTGTTAGCGATCAACACAGTCCTCTGTAACAGTGGTTTTCCGGTCCACGGGTCCTTGAGTTTGGGGAAGCTCCTCAGCTCGTCCGTCATCTCGTTGCCCCTCTCGCCGCAGCCCACGAAGACTACGACCCTAGCTGACGACCACTTGGCCAACGATTGCAACGTCACTGTCTTGCCTGAGCCGAAGGGTCCTGGAATGGCACCGTTTCCTCCCTTTGCCATAGGGAATATCGTGTCCAGAACCCTCACTCCAGTGAGTAACGGCTCAACAGGCTCGAGCTTCTGTTTGTAGGGCCTCGGGAACCTGACGGGCCACCTGTGGTACATCTTCAGCTCCTTGGTGTCGCCGTTCTGATCCACCGTCGCTATCGCTTCCTCGACGGTGTAGTCGCCCTCAGAGGCTAAGGATTTCAGGGTGCCGTGGACGTTAGGAGGCACTAATATTCTATGCTCTATGAGTTCGGTCTCCTGGACCGTCCCAAGTATGTCGCCCGGGCCTACCTTGTCGCCTGGCTTCAGGTTCTTATTGGGGACGAAGTGCCATTTCTTGTTCCTGTCCAAGGCGGGTACATCAATGCCCCTCGCCACGAAGGGCGACTTCGTTAGATCTCCAATCGTGCTCAAGGGCCTTTGAACACCGTCGTATATGACGCCGAGCATTCCGGGCCCCAGTTCGACCGATAATGGTGCCCCTGTTCCGTAGACGGGCTCGCCGGGCTTGAGGCCGCTGGTGCTCTCGTAGACCTGGATGAACGCCCTGTCACCTTCGATCCTCGTTATCTCGCCGACCAGTTTCAGTTCTCCGACTCTCACAAGCTCGTACATCATCGCGTTCCTCATTCCTTCCGCGACGACGAGGGGACCGTTTATCCTGACTATCTTACCTTCCGCGGGCATCACTTCTCACCGAAGAGCACGGAGGCTATTTGGCCTTTCAGATCTTCAAAAACTTGAATTAAAACTAAATCTAGTGAGTAATCCTTACTGAGTCCCTCGTTTGGGTACGAAACCCTCAGACCCCCGAAGATCCCTTTGTCCTCCACGACCTTAACGTTCATACCTTCGACAGCTTCCTTGACGATTCCGACGTCGTTCGGCGAGCAGTAGAGCACCGCCCCATCCTTCGCTAGCCTCCTGGCTAAGGACTTGATTATCTCCTTATACTCGTTCGTCGTCACGAACTCGCGGACCAGCTTGTCCTTGGCTTGAGAAAAGACCTTCTCCAGCCAGACCTCCTTCTGCTGGCTCACGGTCCTCTTGACGTCTACCTCCTGCTTGGCCTTCTCACCCTCCAACCTCTCCCTCGCCCTTGTCAAGTAACTCAACAGCTTGCCCTGGAAGTCCGACACGAGGGCCTTGTAGTTATTGTCCAGTTCGTTTTTAGCCGCCTCAAAGGCCTTCGCCAGATCCGTCTCGTACCTCTTGAACTCGTCATCAACCACCCGAGTGACGAGTGAGGCGAAGTCCGCCAACGGTTATCACCCAAACCCTAAGGCTTTCATTAATAGGCTTTTGGTGTCGATCGGCTTCGACTCGCTGAAGGGCGAGGGTATTATTGATACCAGGGGCCTCTTCATGCCCGCTATGATTTCCTCCACCTTCTCCTTAACGACGTTGTACAGATCATAGGTTATTAGGAGGAGCTCGACGTCCTCCCTTTTCCTTATCTCGTTTATCCTATCGGGCAAAAGCTCTGGGTTCTCGAGGACTTCGCCCTCCGCCCCTAAAAGCCTATAGAGGTTCGTGGTGTACTTGTCGCCGATGACGTAAATTTTCCCCATTCCGACCTGCTCTACCGGCCAACATTTTTAAACAGTTATGGATCACGTTGAGACGACAATGATCATTCCAGAGACCATGGCCAAGGTACAGATTATCTCGCTTAACGACGTTCGTGATAGGGTCGTCAACGCCCTCCTTAAGTTCGGCCTCTTTGAGCCCAATGACATCACTGAAGGTAGGATAGGGGAACAGATGGACGAACCCAAGAGGCTTCTCGGAGTTCTGCAGGATCATCTAGAAAAAATTAAGCTGTTAATAAATGAGAGCGGGCTCCTGATAGAGCCCAAAGGGTCGCTGAAGGTCGTTAACTGGCTGGAGCAGGCCAAACTCATCTCCGAGGCGTCGGAAAAGCTCGAGGAGGAGTACAGGCAGGTCCTGATCGAGGTCTCGAGCCTGAAGGCGGAAATGGAGAGTCTCAGCTCAAAGCTAAGGGAGTTGGAGCCTTTCAGAGAGGTTAAGGTCACGCCAGCCCAGCTGAAGATCTTCAAGATAATGATAGGCTACGCGGCGAGGAGCGCTATCCCGAAAATCAGGGAAATCGAGGGAGTAGCCCTGGTAGAGGGTGAATCCGCGACGGAGAGAGTCCCAGTGCTGCTGATTGCCAGGAAGGACAGCGACGTTGAGAGTAAAATAAAGGAACTTGGGTTCACCCTAATCTCAGAGATTCAGGACACCTCGTCGCCTTCAGCCCTGTACGAATCCATACAGGCCAGGCTCAACGAGATTACTAAGGCCTTGGAGGAGAGGAAGAGCGAACTGAGGGCGAAGATTAGGGAAGACCAGGATAGGTTAGCCTCCGTATACGGCTCCCTCCTGACGGGGATAGACGCCATGAGGATACTGAGTAAGGCATGCGTGTCTAACCACTTCACGCAGTTCCAGGGTTACACTCCCCTTAAGTTCGTGGACAAGCTGAAGAGCTTGCTGGCGTTTGAAGGAGTGTTCTTAACTTACGAGGTTCCGAAGTACTTCGAGAGCAAGGAGGTCCCACCGACCTACGTAAGATTACCTAAGGCGATTAGGCCGTTGGAGTCCATCATAAACATTTACGGAATCCCGTCATATTGGGAGATCTCGCCCACGATCTTCCTGATCATAACTTTCCCCTTCCTCTTCGGCCTCATGTTCCCGGACTTCGGTAACGCCCTCGTGATATTCCTGTTCTCGCTTTGGTTCAGGAACTACGGCAAGAAGAAGGGCAGCCAGAACATTAAGCAGCTCTCCCTCGTTTTGCTTTACTCTAGCGCCGTAGCGATGGTAACGGGAATCTTCGAGAGGGGATTCTTCGGTCCGTTACCTATCGGAGGCCTCGCCGAACTGTTGGGAAACGAGTCACTGGCGAAAGGACCGCTTTACCCGATATGGAACGTCTCAGGCCTGAACCAAGTATACTACTTCATGGAACCCATCCTGCCCACCGGCGGAACCACAGGCGTGATCAACACCATACTGTTATCCATCCTTCTGGGAGCCGTACTGCTCTTCGTGAGCTCCCTACTAGGGATAATCAACGCTGTTAAGAAGAGGGACATGGAGTGGTTGGTCCTCGAGAAGGTCCCGGTGTTCCTGCTCTATACGGCACCTTTCCTAGTGTTCATGTACGGCTTCACCAACCCCTCGGACTATGCCGGAACCGTAGGTAGCGTGCTGCAGGGGATCCTTAACTTCACGCTGTTGTTCGACTTCGACTTCTCGAAGCCCGCCTACCAGTTCGCGTTCGTGGTGCTGATGCTGATATACGTAGGCCTGTTCTGGGGGCTGGCGGGCAAGATCATCGTGCTGAGGAAACACGAGGGTCTAAAGGGCGGCCAGGCGGTTGGGATAGGCTTCATCGAGGGTATGTTCGAGCCGGCGCTTCTGCTCCTCTCTAACACCGTCTCCTTCATAAGGGTTCTAGTGTTCGCGTTGGCCCACTACTATGTGCTTTTCGCCTTCTCTTACATGGCCTACTTAGCCGCGGGAACCCCTAACAGCGTTGGGGCGATATTCCTTAACCCGGTGTCCGACGCGATCTTAGCGATAGGTAACCTTCTGGCGATAGCCCTGGAGGGACTGGTGGTTTTCATACAGGACATGAGGCTACACTTCTACGAGATGTTCAGCAAGTTCTATGAGGGTAGGGGAAGGCCGTTCGAGCCTGCGGCCAGCTACGTGAACCTCGAGTGAACTTATATAAATTATTTCAATAAATTATGTAATGTTTTTTAATTTAATTAATTCAATTTTACCTTTTACCTTAGGAGCTCCGGCCTCTCCTTCTCGACCTTATTCCTTACCTCCTTCAGCTTCCTCTCCAATTCCTCGGGCGTTAATTCAATTTTCCTGAACAGGGGCTCGACCTTGCCTATCCTGTGGCCCTTGTTTAACCTCATCTCTCCCGCCTCGTCCCACCTCTCTGCCTCAACGTTACTCAGGCCCAGCATGTTGTAAAGCTTCTCGGCGTGCCTGGGCATCAACGGGTAAAGCATGATCGCTATCGTCCTAACCGAGTTGACCCCAATGGTCAGGACGTTACCGGCCTCCTCCTTATTGGTCTTTGCGAGAGCCCAGGGCTCGCGTTGGTTAAGGTAAGCGTTTCCTTCCCTGGCGAGCTTCAGGAGCTCTTCAGTCCCCGCCTTCAGCTTGTTCTGCTCGAACAGCTCCCCCATTCTCCTGGGAGCCTCCGAGATGAGCCTCACGTAATTCCTGTCGGCCTCCTTCAGTAGCGTCTCGTTTATTCCTGGAACCACGCCGTCGAAGTACCTATTTATCATTGATAGGACCCTGTTGACGTAGTTGCCTATATCGTCGTTGAGCTCGGTGTTCACTATTCTCAGCGTTTCCTTCCACGTGAAGTTAGTGTCCCTCTCCTCTGGCCTCTGCCTTATGAGGGCGAACCTCCAGTACTCTATGTCCATTATCTCCTTCGCCTCGTCTATCCAAACCCCTATCCTCCTGCTCTTGCTGAACTTCTGCCCTTCGTATAGCAGGTACTCGGTAGCTGCGACGACGGTCGGATTGACGTAGCCCTTGCCAGTCGCCATCAGCATCGCGGGGAAGATTATCGCGTGGAACGGGATGTTGTCCTTCCCTATGAAATAGAAGCTTCTGACGTCGCCGAACCAGAACTCCTTCCACTTCTCCTCCCGCCCTATCTTCTTAAAGTACTCTATCGTGGCGGAGATGTAGCCGAGCAGGGCCTCGAACCAGACATAAACGGTCTTGTCCTGGGATCCCTCGAAGGGAGCCGGAATCCCCCACTTATTGTCCCTCGTCAGGCTTCTCGGCTTGAGGCCCTCTTCTAACCAGCTGAAGGCGACCGCCTTAACGTGCTGGGGCATCTCCTTCGAGCTCTCGAGCCACTCCCTCAGCATGTGCTGTAACTTGCTGAGGTCGAAGAACCAGTGCTTCGTCACCTTGAAGACCGGAGTCCTGCCACAGAAAACACACCTGGGGTTTATCAAGAGCCTAGGGGTCAACAGCCTCCCACAGTTGTCGCACTGGTCACCCCTGGCGTCCGGGAAGCCGCAGTAGGGGCATGTGCCGGCCACGAATCTGTCAGGAAGGAAGAGCTTGTCGTACTCGCAGTAGGGCACCTCCTCCTCCTGTACGAATATGTAATTCATCATGTCCAGCAGGAACCGCCTCACGAACTCCTTGTGAACCTCGGACTCCGTCCTGGTGTAATTGTCGTAGCTTATCTCCCAGACCTCGAGGAAGTACTTCCTGACGTATTCGTGGGCCGCGTCCGTTAGAACCTTGGGATCCACCCCTTTCTTCCTCGCCTCAACCTCAATGGGAGTGCCGTGCTCGTCGCTTCCGCTGACGAACAGTACGTTCTCCTTGCCGTACTTGAGCCTCGCGTACCTTGCGAAGACGTCTGCGCTCAGCACAGAACCTATCATAGTGCCCAAGTGAGGGACGGCGTTAACGTATGGCCAGGCTGAAGCGACGAATACCTTCATGCCTTATATCGCTTTTGTCAAGCCTTTATTAAGACTCGAGCTTGACCGTAGACACCTCGAAGTATCCTGAACTGGCTGACATAGACGAATGGCTCAAGTCCAGGTGGCTCAAGCTAGAGGACGTGTTGACGCCTGACGCCCTCGAGTCGATTAAGAGCGAGGTCGTTGCGTTGCTTGAAGGCAAGAGCCCCCCAGAGTTCAGTAAGGACTCGGAACTCAGGTTCTTCCTGACGCTTGTGGTCATAAAGATCTTGGGTATTAAGTCCTTACTTCAGAGGTTCCTTGACGGCGAAAGGGAAAGGCTGATCAGACTGCTGGAAAGGGAAACAGAGGAAAACGTATTCGATATCGCGAGGGCTTTAGGGCTCAACATGGAGCGGGTGAGGAGCGATGTAACCAGGAAGTCGAGCAAGGTTATCCTTGTGGCGAGGATCGGCTTCGTTGAGTATTTGACCGCAACCAGGGGGGTCAACGAGGAGCGCCTATCCCTCAAGTACAGGGTGATGAAGGACGGCTACGTTTACCTGAGCAAGGAAGAGCTCGCGCTATTGTTAGCGAACCTCCTCATCGAGAGGGGCAGGAGGATATACGAAATGATCAACGAAGCTGCGATGCCGGAGGCGCTCAAGAACCTAGCGAAAGGTCTGAAGGCCAAGAGGTTCCCCCCTTGTATGGACGCGCTCATGAGCAAGCAAAGACTTAACGAGGACGAAGCGGCGAATCTCGCCGCCTTTCTCCTGTCTGTGGGCTTCTCCAATAAGGACGTAGTGGAGCTGATGGTACAAAAGGGTCTGGACAACGCGGAACAGTTAGTCGAGTCTCTCGTGCCTAAACCCAAGAGGGCTTACATCCCCGAGAACTGCGAATCGCTGAAAAGGAAAGGGATATGTGTCGCAGACTGTAAGGTGAGGAACCCCTTACAGTACTACTTCGGAAGCCTAAAATAAACGAACAGGAACCTTTGAACTACGGTGACGTAAGACAAGACGGTTAAGATGTAAAGGAGAGCCTCGGCCAGAGGCATCCAGAGGGCAGTGAAAATAAGGACTAGCAATATCCCAATTAACCTCTCGCCCCTTTCTATTATCCCCCTGCCCTCCACCTTCAACCCCGAGAGCTCTCCTTTCGCCCTAACGTATGGTATTATGAGCGAAGCCGCCAAAAGGGCCACAACGACGATCTGGTTGAACCCTAGGAAGTCAAGCCCAAAGATGAAGGCGGAATCCTCAAACCTGTCAAGGGTGCTGTCGAGGAAGGCTCCCTTAGGTCCAGCGGTTCCCTTAGCCCTAGCCACCTCCCCGTCAACGGCGTCCATCAGCGAGCTAACGGCCATAATCAACGCCAGAACCAGCGGGTGAAACCTCAGGTAAGCGAGGCATAAGTATAGCATTGCCAGCCCGAAGCCTATCCAGGTCACGCTATTGGCTGAGAGACCTAGTGCTATGAACGCCCTGGCTATGGGCGACAGAACCCTTTTCGACGTCCTTCTCAACTTGGTGATCATTTCGGAACCCCTTAGGCGACAGCAAGCCTTTTAATTTACAAGTCACGCAAATGGTCATGGCCGTAAAGAAGCTGATTCTCGTTAGTTCTACGAGTGACCCAAGGCACAAACCATTCGTTCAGGTGCTCGACGAGCTGGCGAAGGCTCTCGGAGTTGAACGGGAGATCAGGGAGGAAGATTACGTTTTCCTGACCGACCACGGGGAGAAGGACGAGTTCGGGATGCCCTTCCTTCCCCAGCTGTTCGCCGTGACCGACGACGGTAAGGTACTGCCGATACTCACCCAAATACCGTTCAATAAGTCCCTGCAGTACGACATTCAGGAAGCTGTGAAGCAGGCGTTGGAGAAGGTTAAACAGCTATAAGGCTAGAAGGACGTATTACCTCTTTAGAGCGTGACCTGAAGTTGAGTAGCAGGCCCGACGTGCCCTACGTCCCCACCCCGCAGACAGTCGTCGAGAAGATGCTGGAGTCCGCACAGGTTGGCCCAGAGGACGTAGTTTATGACCTGGGGGCCGGCGACGGAAGGATAGTAATTACGGCTGTCAAGAAGTTCAACGCGAAGAAGGCTGTGGGTGTGGAGAAGAACGAGGAGAGGGTGAGGATGGCTTTAGAGAACATTAAAAAGGAAGGGGTAGAGGGTAGGGCGACGATAATCAAGGGCGATTTCTTCGACGTCGACCTTTCCGAGGCCACTGTAGTTACCATGTTCCTATTAGCTAACGTTAACGAGCTTCTGAAGCCGAAACTCGAGAAGGAGTTGAGGCCAGGAACTAGGGTAGTGAGCCACGAGTTCGAGATAAGGGGCTGGAAGCCGAAGGAAGTGATAAAAGTCAGAGAGGAAGGCGGTTTCGGAGGGATAACTCATATAGTCTATCTGTACGTGATAGGTGAGCATAAGTGAAGTACCTGGTCCTGAGGAGCGAGTTGGGCAAAATAGTGTCCAGCGAAGACGTGGAGGGCGAGCTAAAACAGGTGATTATCAACGTCGCCCAGAAGGCAATGAGCGAGTGGAACGAGCTTTCCTCGGACTTCAGCATAATGAAGGACACCGTCGAGATTGTGGTCCAACTACCGTTCACTAAGGAGCAATATATGGTGTTGAGGAATTACGTTAAGGAAAAGGGACAAAAGGAGGCGGTTGTGGAGCTACCCGTCTACGTGATTTCCTTTGACAACGAGTGGACGGAGAGCGACTACTTCGACAGGAAGGTATACGTAGTAGCGCCCTACGTAGACAGTAAGGTCAACGGGGAAATAGAGCAGTACGCCATGCAGCTGACTAACCCAGAGAAGAAAGGTGCGGAGGAAGAGGAAAGCGAGGAAATGGAAGAGGAAAGTTAGCTTCTCCTTAAGTGATTTCTAATTCTTCCTAGCTACGCACTCCTCGATTGGCTCATTAAGCTTTACCTTCCTCTTACTAATGTGAGATTCCCAGAGCGGGCCCGGGGGGATTTGAACCCCCGACCACCGGCTCCGCAGGCCGGCACTCTGTCCTGGCTAAGCTACGGGCCCATTATCGCTTATAGCGTAATATTACCTATTAATTAATCAGTGGCCAGACAAACGACTCTCTTTGACGTTTTCCCCAAGCAGCGACAGAACGTCAATGACGGCGTTAGCTCACGTTCGAACGCTCAAGCAGGAGACTCCCTTAACGGCTTAATCTCTCGGTCTCGTTCCAGTGACGACCATGATTCTGGCCAAGAGAGGAGAAGGAAGAAGGCTGAGTGGCTCAAGCCCGCGGAAGAGGGCGTAACTTATTACTTACTCCAGGTCGATTACGACGGAGAAAAGGCAAAGGCTCTTTTGAAGCTTTACGATCCGATCAAACAAGAAATTAGAGCACTATACGACAGCACCGGACACAAGCCCTATTTCCTGATAGATTTAGACATAGATAAAGCTAGCAAGATTGCTAAATTAATAAAAGATCCTTCGTTCGATCACTTCGAGAAGGTCACCAAATACGATCCTTATTACGATCAGAAAAGAACTCTGACGAATGTTGTAGTCAAGGATCCACTTGCGGTAAGGAGGATGAGGGAGGTCGTTCCTAAGGCCTACGAGGCCCACATAAAGTACCACAACAATTACGTATACGACTTAGGTCTCATCCCTGGAATGCCCTACGAAGTGGTTGGCTCGAAGCTTGTGCCTGTAGCCCCTGAAGTAACCGAGGAGGACAAGAAGGAGATCGAGAAGGCGCTTTCCGACGCTCCCGAGAGCACGAGGAAGCTGGCCGTCAAGTGGACCCCTATATTTGAGGCACCCGTTCCTAATATCAAGAGAGCCGCGTTCGACATAGAGGTTTACACTCCCACGAAGGGAAGAATACCTGATCCCCAGCAGGCGGAGTTTCCCATCATTAGCATCTCGTTGGTGGGGAACGACGGTGTGAAGAAGGTATTCGTTCTTGCGAGGAAGGACGTCGAGGATAACACCGTAGAAAAGCCCAACGGGGCGGAGGTGAAGGAGTACGAGAGCGAGAAGGAGATGCTCCAGGACTTCTTCAAGGAGGTCCTAAGATACCCTCTGCTGCTTACCTTCAACGGGGACAACTTCGACATTCCCTATCTGATCACGAGGTCACTCAAGCTCGGCATCCCCTTGGAAGACGTACCCTTTAAGGACACCGGAAAGGAAGGGAAATACCTGGCGGGCATTCATATAGACCTTTATCGCTTCTTCTTTAACAAGGCTGTTAAGAACTACGTCTTCGGCGGCAAGTACACAGAGTACACGCTGGATGCAATCGCACAGGCGGTTCTGGGGGAGAGCAAGGTCAAGATAGACACCTTGGTAAGCTTCCTCGACTTGAGGAAGCTGATAGAATACAACTTGCACGACTCAGAAATAACGCTGGAGCTGACCACGTTCAACGACAACCTGGTCTGGAAACTGATAGTCCTACTGGCCAGGCTCTCGAAGCTGGGGATCGAGGAGCTGACGAGGACTGAGGTCTCCAACTGGATAAAGAACCTGTACTACTGGGAGCACAGGCAGAGGGGTTGGCTGATTCCGTTGAAGGAGGACATACTCGCCAGAGCCTCTCAGGTCAAGACGACCGCCATCATAAAGGGGAAGGGCTACAAGGGGGCGGTAGTGATCAGTCCTCCGCAAGGCGTCTTCTTCAACATAGTTGTCTTGGACTTCGCCTCCCTGTACCCCTCAGTCATTAGGAACTGGAACCTCAGCTACGAGACGGTTGATGTGAGGGAGTGTAAGAGCATAAAGGAGATTAGGGACGAGACGGGTCAAGTCCTCCACACTGTCTGCTTCGATAGGCAGGGAATAACGGCGGAAATAACTGGACTGCTGAGGGACTTCAGGGTTAAAATTTACAAAAAGAAGGCGAAGAACACGAACATTAGTCCGGAGCAGAAGTCCCTTTACGACGTTGTCCAATCCGCAATGAAAGTGTTCATAAACGCCACTTACGGCGTTTTCGGCGCGGAGAGCTTCCCCCTTTACGCTCCCGCGGTGGCCGAAAGCACGACAGCCCTCGGAAGGCTAGTGATTACCTCCACGGTAGCCAAGGCTAAGGAACTGGGATTAAAGGTTCTTTACGGCGACACGGACTCCCTGTTCCTGCTCGACCCGCCGAAGGACAAGTTGGAGGAGCTAATAAAGTACGTTAAGGAAACTTACGGCCTAGACTTGGAGCTGGATAAGACCTATAAGTTCGTCGCTTTCTCTGGATTAAAGAAGAACTATCTTGGCGTCTACCCAGACGGAAAAATAGAGATAAAGGGCATGTTGGCGAAGAAGAGGAACACCCCGGAGTTCTTGAAGAAAGCCTTCAGTGATGTAACCCAAATAATAGCTTCGATGAATTCCGAAGACGACATCGAAAAGACGAAGAAACTTATTATGGATAAAATAAAGGAGGTCTATTTCAAACTCAAGAACAAGGAGTACTATCTTGACGATTTGGCCTTCAGGGTCATGCTTTCCAAGCCGTTAGATAGTTATACCAAGAACACTCCTCAGCACGTCAAGGCCGCCCTGCTCCTTAAGTACAACGGCGTTAATGTCCAGCCCAGGGACGTGATTTCGTTCGTGAAGGTGAAGACCAAGGACGGCGTTAAGCCTATACAGCTCACTAAGCTTTCGGAGGTAGATATCGATAAGTACGTGGAGCACGTGAGGAGCACGTTCGAGCAGTTGATCGAAGCCTTCGGAACGAGTTGGAACGACGTGGTTGAAGGGACTTCTATCCTCTCGTTCCTTAGTCCCCTAAAGAAATAAACCCTGAAGCGCTGCTCTAAGTAGTCTACCGTACGTTTTAAACAAAGAGGGGTTTTTAGTCAGCGAGAACATGACCGCCTCCATCGGTGCCAACAAGGGGTGGCGCTTCAACGTAATCTCCAAGATTTCTTTTAGACTAAACGTGTATTTTGGCCTCTCAAGCTTTAGGAGGTTAAGGTAAGTCTCGTGTATTTTGATGTCCAGCGCCGCATAGTATTGCTGAACGTAATCAAGGTCGGCGTTTTCCACGAAGGTCTTTTTACTTTTGAGTTCCCTCTCGTAAACATTAATTAGCCTGTCAACTTCTCCTTCCCCTCCTCTCGGAGACGTCTTCCCTGATCCTATCCTGTAATATGTCAGCCTGCTGGAGTCGATGTAGCTAGTCTGATTAACCGCGAGCAGAGTTATGGCCCAATCTAGTGCGGTGGCCGTCCTCGAGATGGCGTCCAGGTTTCTAACTAATAATTCCTTCCTCACCGCTATGGAGCTTGAGTTGTGATGCATCGCGGGATACCTCAGCCATAGAGCTACGAACTCCTCGGGGGCCGAAATCGTCTTTTGAATCCTCGGCTGAAAGATCTCGTAAATTAAAACGTTCTTGTTGTATTTACTTATCTTTCGTCCGTTCCTATCTACATATATCTGTCTATTATGGTAGTACATTAAGTTTTTATTTCTAGAGAAGATTTCTAACAATCGTTTGATTCTTGACTCAGCGTATACGTCGTCATCGTCCAAGAAGGTTATCACATCCCCCTCCGCTTCATCTACTCCACGCGCCAAGCATTCCCCCCAGGATGGGCTATCACACTTGATTATAATAGAGGTGTCGAGAGCAGATAATCTAGAAGGATCGTCGCTAATTATTATAGTTTCTATTTCATCAGAATTGTTTAAATTTTTTATATTCTTTTTTACACTATTTAAAGCAAAATCTAAAAAATTATATCTCTTGTAGACCGTAACCACGACTGATAACTTCACGTCATATTGTTGACGTTATGTTGTATACATAAACGTAATTCCCGTTAATAGAACCCGTTTGCGGGACGATTATCACGTTAGATCCTGGAACTAGGTCTATCGGAGCTAAATGGTAGTATGTATATGAAATATAATAAACCCCGGTGTAAGCGTTACTGTATGTTGTGTACATTGAATAAACATAAGCTGGGAACGAAGTGGTGATTAATTGAGAATTCCAGTATAGAGGGGAATGATATACAGACCAACCGTAACAGATAGAGTAAGAGCCAGCTACTTGACCTGTCGCGTTTGGAACCCAAGTATACATCTCAGTCGGAACCCATTTAGAGCCATTTAGCCACCATACATAAAGCTCGGCGGGTTCCCCTTCTTGGAAGTGAATAGCTACTCGAAAAGTAAAGACATTGGGTGCCCAAGGAGTATTAGTCGCAGTGAAATTATAATACAAAGAAGTAGTTGGCAGTTCGAACAACCCATATCCAAAAACTATGTTACCATTAAACCCGATGGGTATTGCTAACCATTGCCCAGCGCCATGAGTACCGTTCTGTAACAGAATTCCGACCCCATACCAGTAAAAGCCAGGAGCTATAGCGGTGAAGTTCAGCCAACCGCTGCCAGTATGAACGGGTATCACCGCGACAGTCCCCTTTCCGAAGGCGTTCCACGCGATTGTTTCCCCATTCTGAAGGATGGTGGGGTTATGTGCGGGGTTGACTCTAAGCCCTTTAGTTATGATTTGTTGATACGTGGAGACGTTCCATACGTTTAGGGGGTAATCGGCGTAATACGGTACTTGTAACTCCAGATCGAGTAAGGAGATAGTCGAGCTTGCGCTGGATTGAGGCTGGCTTATATTGAAGGTCTGACCGTTAGAAAGAATAACGTAGACCCAAGGCCAGCCGTTAAGTAGACTAGAGAGGTCAACCCTTCCGTCGAACGGTTGCGATAAGTTGTCTATTTTTCCGTTTGGATATATTACGTATTTTATATCAAGAGGTCCGTTAGAAACTATGGTCGATGGGCCTACTTGAAACGCCTTCGGCGAAGATATGAAGTCATTAACGTAACTCTCTTGCGTCAGTTGTTGGTCATAGGCTACGTTCATTAAATACGTTATGATTGAAACGACTGATACTAACAGAAGAGCTAAAACTATTCCCGATAGTATACCCCCTATAGCCTTCACGTCGGTTTATGAGACTTAATAAAAAGGTGATGCCTTGGTGAAAGTAATTCGAATCGTACTAACTTTAAACCTAACGCGTCAGCTCGACTTTCCTGTAATCTCGGCCAGCCTCTTTATTATTTCGTCGACGAGGTCCTTAGCTCCACCTGGGTCTATTATAGCAGCGGAGGCCGCCGCCACTTGAAGCCCTGCAGCTTCGCCCAGCGCCTTCTTCGAAGAGACGTAGATGTAAGGCACCTTCTTCTCGTTGCAAAGCAGCGGAAGGTGTGCGACTATTTCCTCCGGTTGAACGTCCATTGCTATGAGGACCAATTTCGCTTGTCCTCTTTCTACCGCCTTGGTGGTTTCGTTAGTCCCTTTCTTTATCTTACCCCCGGTCTCCCTGGCTTTCCTCAACGTCTCTAAAGCCTTGTTTTGAAGGTCTTCTGGCACGTCGAACTTCACGTAAGAGGGTTTGGACATCGCGTTCATCCTCCTTCTTTCTTCGTCCCGCAGCGTAAACCTGTCCAGTCCTCGAGTTAAAAAGTTACTCATGTGAATAAATCATCACTAGCCCGTCGCTGGTTAGATCATCCACCCTCGCGAACCCTACCCTAATGAGCTGAACTAACTCGTCCCTTTTCAGCTCCCTCATGGCCCTCTCGCCTAAACCCTCTATGACCTCGTAGTCCTCGCTCCCGATTATCTTGTAAAGTTTCACTTTAACCGACTCACTCGCCTTCACCCATTGGACTATAGGCAAAGACTCCCTTTTTGCCTCGTTCACGTCTGTCGAGATACAGACGGCCTCATTCTTACTTACGTCTATCTCAGCGTTACACAGCTCAGCCAACCTTAGTTTACGGAACTTCTCGACGTCGTCCTTTTCTAAATAAACCTCGTCGCCTTGCCTCACGCTGATTTCCCTGTACTCCCTCGAGTTGGGCCTGAATGGAATTCTCGCCGTTATCTCGTCTACTCCAAATCTTTCGAGGTTTATCTTTAACTTGACGGGCTTAGCAACGAACATTAACCTCTTAGCTATCGGATCGAGGATCTTCCGATTAATGGCCGCCAGGTTCATGAAACTGACCGTCACGTCGTTCGTCTTAATCCCAATTTGTACAATCAGTTCCCTGATGGTCTCCGGGAGTATTCCCCTCCTTCTAAGCCCCGCCAACGTCGGTAACCTAGGATCGTCCCTCTCCGAGCCTTTCTCGAGCATGAGCTTAATTTTCGACTTACTCATCATGAACCCCTCTAGCTTAAGTCTCCCAAGGCTGTAGACTTGAGGGAAGTTCCAGCCGAAGTAGTTGAAGACCCACCTCTGCTTCTCGGTGTTCTGCTCGTGTTCCTTTCCCCTGAATATGTGAGTTGTCCCTGTAAGCCTGTCGTCAATGGCGGAGGCGAAGTTGTAGGTCGGCCAAACGTATATGTCCTTCACCAAGGGGTGCTTGGGATCCTCAACGATCCTGAGGATAACCCAGTCTATCAGGGACGGGTCAGGGGAGTTCAGGTCAGTCTTTATCCTCACCACGGGCTTCCTGCCGCCGAATTGGGAGAAGTCTAAGGGTGAGGCCATCATCCTGTCGAAAAGCTCGAGGTTCTCCTCGGGCGACTTCAACCTGTTAGGGCAGGGCATCCTCTTAGCCCTGGCCTCCCTGAACTCCTCCTCCGTGCAAGTGTCAACGTAAGCTCCCCCAAGCTCTATCAGTTTTCTAGCGTACTCATAGTACGTTTCCAGCCTGCTGGAGGCCCTTATCTCTTCATGGACGTTCACCCCCAGCCACTTGAGGTCCTCCCTAATCCAATCGTAAGCCTCCCTTATCGGGACCTTCACCTTAGGATCGGTGTCGTCGAACCTCAGGATGAACTTGCCCTTGTACATCTTAACGTACTCGTCGTTAATTATGGCGGCCCTAGCGTTACCTAGATGCAGTGGACCGTCGGGGTTAGGCGCGAACCTCACAACTAGCGACCCTTCCTTAACGCCCTGTAGGGGCGGTAGCCCCTTGCGCTCTTCGACCTTCTTCTCCTCCAACAGCTCGGGGAATTTGGTTTCGAGCTCCTTCCTCTGTTCCTCCAGGCTCATCGAGTTTACCTTCTCCACCACCTTCCTTACGATCGTAGCGACTTCCTTAGCCCTCTGCCTCAGGTCCTGCCTTTCTCCCAATACCTTGCTCATAACTGGTCCTTCTGACGCCTTCCCGCCGTACCTCACGGCGTTCTGTAAGGCGTATTTATAAGCGATGAGCTCTATCTCCTCGCTTATCTCCTCACTCATGCTCGAGCTCCTCCACTATCATCTCTACTATCTCTCTAACACCTTCACCGCTCGGCGAACGAGTAATAAAATCGGAGGCTGACTTGAGGCTCTCGTCCGCGTTGGCTACCGCCACCCTAACACCTACTTCCCTGAAAAACTCGACGTCTGTATCGGAATCCCCTAAACCTAATACGTATGACTTATCAATGCCTACCATTTCCAACAATTTCCTCACGCCCCTTCCTTTACCTTCGGGGTTCTTCGTTATGTGGACGGCGTACCCGCTGGATTTGATCATCAGTCCTCTTACCTCTGCCCACTCCCTCATTTCTTGCGAAACTGTGGCAGGGTAAAAGGCGTACTCGAACCTCCTGAACTCGTTTTGCCAGCTCTCCCTCAGGTTGAATTTCTCGGCGAACTCCTTTGCGATTTTCCTGTCGAGGGGCTCACACACGGCAACGTAAGTCCCAGAGTGGTAGACCACGCAGCCGTTCTCAGCCACGACACCTCCGCTGAGCCCAAGATAGGTAGCTAAGCCCCTGAGCACGGGGTAAGAGTTCCCGCTCACCAACCCGACTTTAATACCTAACTTTTCGAGCCTTCTCAAGGCCGCGATAGTTTCTAAGTCGAGCTTATACGAGTCCCTTGAAACCGTGAGGGTTCCGTCGAGGTCAGCGAGAACCAGTCTCACCTTTCTTAGATCAAGCCTTTCTGAGGCCATAGCGTTTATCACCCTAAGAGTCGCCTGAAAGTGAATGAATGCTACGGATTTTACTTGATATTTAGGCTTAGGCCAAGAGCTCCCTGGCCCTCTTAACGAAGGGAGGCATTACGTATAGTCTCTGAATGTACAGGTTCTCCGGTAGAGAATTAATCAAGCTCTCTTGAGAGCTCTCTAAGATCAAGTTACCTTTAGCTATAATCGGTACCTTCTCCTCGACTGGTATAATTGAGTTCTCTGGAATTCCGTACTGGGTCAGCTTCCCGATCCTCGAAAGCAGGAAATCTGGATCAGTGCCCTCGAACGAGATCCTTTCCGCCACCAGCTTAGGACCTCTTCTGTTGAGGAAGTCCTTTATGTCCTGTTTAAGCTTCTCACTCACATCGGGATCCCCCAGGGCGTTATATAATCTGGACATCAGCCACTCGTCGTCCCAATACGCGAAGAGCCCTTGATTGAGCAACGAAAGTACGTACTTAGCCTCGAGAAGCTCGTTGTAATATTGCCTCGCTAACTCCTCGAAGATCCTCCTAACGAAGATCTCGTATCCCAGTATAGTCTTGTGGTAGTAAACGGCCTCGTACATGTGGAGCCTGGCGATATAGAAGTCTTCCAGGGCGTAAACGCCCTTACTGCTGACAAGAATCCTCTTACCTTCGCTGTAAGTGACCGTCTGCAGCAGCCTGTCGAAGTCGAAGCCCCCGAGCCTCACGCCAGTATGCACTGAGTCCCTTATCAGATAGTCGAGCCTATTCACGTCGACGTCGCTGTCCAATACGGAAGTCATGAGTCCTTTGTTCTCGTAAATGTCTAGGATCTCCCTGAAGCTGAAGCCGTTGTTCTCAAGCACCTCCCTGATTTCGGAATTCGTAATGACGTAGCCTCTAAGCTCGTCGCTCGTTAAGCCTTGAGAAGCGAATATCCCTTCTATCGCGTGGCTCAAGGGCATTTGTCCCAAGTTGATGAGTAAAGCCGCGATCCTCAGCTTAGCTTCCTCGTCTTTAGTTATCACACCCTTTTCGAGGAGCGAGCTGGCGACTCTGCCGGCCAAATGCATAGTCCCTAGGGAATTGCTGAACCTGACGTGAGTGGCACCTGGATAAACGAGGTGGGCCAGGGTGAGCTGTTTAATCCTTCTCAACCTTTGAAAGACCGGAACGTCGATCAGCTCTACCTCAACGTCCTTCAACTCTATATGACCGTGAATTTCGTCGAAGACTCTTTTCGTCATGTTTAACGATTCCTCAGCAATAGTCTGCGGAAGGAATATAAAATGAAAGAAAAGCGAAGTGCCCATCCCAGCTTAGCAGGGCTGCGGGTCCTCGCGGACCCCACGGCCCTGCTAACGTGGGCGGCTTAACTTCCGGGTTCGAGACGAGTCCGGGTGTTGCCCGCCCACTATGGCCGGGTGGGCGTTAGAAATTTGGCTAAGCCCTAGTTAAAAAGTTATTTTGCCTTCTGCTCCTGCTTCACCGTATATATTCCCCATATGATTAAGGGTGTACCGTCCTTTGGGCAGGTCTTGTCGACGATCTTCATAACGAAGTCCCCGAGTTGGAACTGTCTCTCTTCGGTATAACCACACTTCGTGCACTTCAGGATCGTCTTAGTCTCCTGGCTCTGGGACTGCACGTTCAAACTCATTGCCCAACACCTGAGGTGTTACCCACTCCAACCACTATAACCGAAGAGCCTACGGGAGTTCTTTCAGCAATTATCTTTCTAACGAGGCTCTCCGCCTTCTCGGCTGCGTCGTACACCTCTTTCGGCATGTCGGTTATCGCTTCCTCCATCCCCATCTTAACGATCACTGCATCTATCGGAATCCCATACTTCGTAGCTACTCTCTCAATGGCTATCTTCTCAGGCCCTGGGTCTCCCATTGCGACGCCCACGCCTTCAGCGACGCTTCCCGTCTGTTCGCCCTCAAGCTTCAACGCCGCGTCTACCGTTATTATCCTAGCGATTTGACCGTTGTGCTCTTCAACGATTCTCGCCACGGCCTCACCGGGTCTGCCGACCGTTGCGAGCGGTCCAAGAGCTTTAACCACAATTACCTTTCTACCTTCCACAATCGTCTCCGCAGCTACGGTCTCCTCAGCTGGCTCCCACTTCCTGGTAGCGTTAAGCATGAGCCTCGCGGCCACCAGTGGTCCCAAGGAGTCACCGACTGGCTTCCCGTCCCTAAAAGTGTCCTGAGCCTTTGAATAAGCTTCGGCCATCCTCTTAAGAATTGGTATGACCATCTGTATCTGGTACATGAGCATCGGACTCTTGAGCTTCTTCGCCAGGTTAATGTAATGCCTCACTACCTTGTAGACCAGGTTGAGAGCGTTAACGACCTCAGCCGAGACCTCGAGCTTGCTGATAGTCACGGGATCCGCGTTAGGCACGCTGTCCTTGATGAGCGACTTGATCTTGCTCTCCCCTCCCCTCAGCAGGTGCCTCATTCTACTGATTATATCGATTGGCTCCACGGAGACGGGATCTATCACGAACATCTCAGCCAACGTGTCGACGAGTCCTTGTGGATCCTTAGCGTTCAAGCTCTTCAACACGTCTATGAGCTTGTTTCTTGCGTTATCGCTCATCCTCTTTATTTCGCCGAGCTCCTTCTCGACTATACTGGAGAGCCTCCACATCTGGAAGCCAAGTTGAATGTCCGGTATCGATAGTATCAAAAGGAAAGCTATGAACAACAATGTCGAGATCAGCGAGTAGATCCCTCCCTGATCCGCTTGTGCGAACAACATCATTTGTAAGTCCTCGTTTTTCTCTCAAACATGGCCTAATAATTAAACGTTATCAGGATGAGGCCAAGGAGCTCCAGAGCTCACTTGACAACCACGTCGCCCGTCGTTATCACTACTCCACCGTCCACCACAACAATCGTGTGTTCGAACTGCGAGACCATCCCTCCCTTGACCTCTATCAATATTGGATAGTCCCTCAAAGCCCCCTTCCTTGTCAGGGACGCTAAAACCCTCCTCAGCTCGTCCGGCGGAGCCAAGTCCTTCAGCCACCTCTCGCTGAACGGCAAGGTCGTGAACCGGGACTTCACAGCCTCAAGCACTTTCTTCTCCTCTTCAGTGAGCCCCTTAACGCTGGGGTTCCTAAGAGAGTAAATGGTAACCTCCTTCCCCTCTACTACCTCCCCTAACCCGTCGGTACTGAAGGGCTCTATGGCGAACACCTGATCCCGCGCGAACCTTCCAGGAACCCTCTCTCCGACGTTGGGCACGAAGACCCCCGCGTGAAGCTCGTACCTTCTAAGCATGTGACCTCCCAGGTTCCTTATGGGCCTATAGCCGTAGGACTTTATCACCCTCTCGATGGCCCTCCCCACGTCTGAAATAGAAACCCCGGGTCTAACGGTCTTAATGGCGACCTCAAGGGCCTCCCTCGACGCCTCAGCCAACTTCGCGTATTTATCGTCGAGCACAACGGTCACTGCCGTATCTGACAAATAACCGTCCACCTGAGCCCCTACGTCGAGTTTAACTATCGCCCCTTCCGGGATCACCTTGTCGTCGCCTATCTTCGGGGAGTAGTGGGCGGCCTCAGAGTTTATGGACAGGTTACAAGGGAACGCTGGTTTCCCTCCCAGCTCCATTATGATTGACTCGACTTTCTCGCATACGTCCAGAACTTTGACCCCTGGCCTGATCGTCTTAGTGCCCTCCTCCAAGGCCCTCTTAGCTATGCTTCCCGCAGTTAACCACTTCTTGAACTGCTCTTCGTCCATGACAGACAGCACTCATCGAACGCTTTAATTTTCGCACTTAAGTAGTCTCGGCGATGACTAAAATCACTTGGTATGGTCACGCGGCAGTAGGGATAGAGGCCGTTAACGGCGTTAAGATTCTGATAGACCCCATGCTGAAGGACAACCCCCTGAGCCCCGTGAAGCCAGATGAGGTCAAGGATCAGTATGATATAATCGTAGTCACGCACGATCACTTCGACCACCTCGGTGACGCGCCCTACATAATGAGCTCCTCGAGCAAACCGGTCCTCTTCGCCTCTTACGACCTTGAGGCTTACCTAAACAGGGAGTTCAAGATCCCTTGGGAAAGGATGGTACCCACCAACATAGGCGGTTATGTAGACGTCAAGGGGGTCAAGCTGGCCCTTACGATGGCCGTCCACACTGGGGTTTATTCGGATCCAACCGGCGTGGTCGTCAACGACGGTAAGAACGTAATATACCACGCCGGCGACACGGGACTCTTCGCCGACATGGAGATAATCGGCAAGGTCTTCAAGCCCGACGTGGTGCTTCTGCCCATAGGAGGTAGGTTCACAATGGATCCGTATCAGGCGGCCATGGCCGTGGAAATGCTCAGGCCGAGGAAGCTGGCAATTCCAATCCACTACAACACTTGGGACCTGATAAAGGTCAACCCCGACGTCTTCGTTGAGGAAGTCAAAAGGAGGGGCTACGAAGCTCTCGTCATGAGACCTGGACAGACGGTGGAACTCTAGAATGCTGAGCGAAACGGAGTTGAAGGTATACAACGAGCTGAGGAAGAGGAAAGTAGCCACTGCTGAGGAGCTATCCAACGTCCTCAACCTTCCCCTCTCCACGGTCTCAAGCGTAGTTTACCTACTGAAACAGAGGGGTTTAGTGGAAGTAGATGAGAGGGAGATTGAGACTTACGAACTCACGCCCGAGGGAAAGGAGAGGTTAGAGAAAGGGCTACCGGAGGAGCTGCTGATTTCCGCCCTTCAGGGGAGACCAGCCTCGGTTCAGGAACTGAGAGAGAAGCTGGGAAAGGACTTGGAGATAGCCCTGATGTGGGCCAAGAGGAAGAAACTGGTGGAGATCTCCAACGGGCTGGTTAGGCCCCTTGTTTCGAGTTACGTTGCGGAGGACGAGAGGAAAGCTCTAGCTGACCCGTCTAAAGGCGACCCAGATGTGCTGAAGGTCTTGGTCTCTAGAGGTCTCCTGAGGAAGAAGAGGGTGAAGGAGATAACGGTGAGCCTGACGAAAGAAATGGAAGTCGCCGAGCCCAAGCAAGTGATCACCGTTCTCACGAGCGACATCATTAAGTCCGGAGCCTGGAAGAACGCGAAGATCAGGCCGTTTAACGTCGAGGCGTTTCCCAGCTTCTTCCCCTTGGGCAAGAAGCACTTCTTCAGGGAGTTCCTCGAGAGGATAAGGGATGTGATGAGGAGCCTAGGTTTCTCGGAGGTTTCGGGCGATTACGTGGAGATGGAGCTGTATAACTTCGACCTGCTCTTCCAGCCTCAGGACCATCCAGCTAGGGAGATTCACGACAGCTTCTCCTTGGGACTGAAGGCCAGGTCAGCCCCAGGCGACCTAATGGAGAGGGTAAGAAGGATGCATGAGGAGTCCTGGAAGTACAGGTGGAACCAGGAGATCGCCTTGAGGCTTATGCTCAGGAGTCAGACCACTGCGGTGACCGCCAGGATATTGGCAACTAAGCCTGAGCCTCCGGTCAGGGTCTTCACAATAGGGAAGGTGTTCAGACCAGACACCATAGATGCGACCCACTTAATAGAGTTCCACCAGCTGGACGGTCTGGTAATAGAGGAAGGATACTCCTTCAGGGACCTGCTGAGCGACCTCAAGGAGATATTCTACCGGATGGGGGTCAAGGAGGTGAAGTTCAAGCCCGCTTACTTCCCGTTCACTGAACCCAGCGTTGAGGTTTACGGAAGGATCGAGGGTTTGGGTTGGGTCGAGATGTGCGGCGCCGGCATGTTGAGGGACGAGATCCTAAGGGCCGTGGACGTCAGTACCCAAGCAGGGGCCTGGGGAATAGGATTGGATAGGTTGGCCATGTTCTTTAACCACCTGAACGACATTAGGCTTCTGTACTCTTACGACGTAGAGTTCCTGAGGAGAGTGAGGGGGAGCCTGAATGCCGACGATAGTGGTTAACAAGTGGGACCTACTTTCCTTGCTTAAGGTCAGCGAGGGGGAGCTAGAGGACCTGTTATTCAACCTGAAGTCGGAGACCAAGGAAGTCGACCCGGACCACCTGGAGATCGAGATAAACAACGACAGACCCGACCTGCTACACCCCTTCGGCATAAAGAGGGCCGTAGACGGCCTTTTGGAAAGGGCCTTAGGGGAACCCAAGTATGAGGTAGTCGAATCGGGTTACACGTTGAGGGTCCATCAGGTCCCCTCTAGGCCCTACGCCTTGGCCGCGGTAGTTTACGATGTTAAGCTGAGCGGTGAGAGACTGAACGAACTCATTCAGTTCCAGGAGAAGCTTCACGTCACCGTAGGGAGGAAGAGGACTAAGGTGGCCATAGGCCTTCACGACCTGGGCAAAGTCACGTCGAAGGTCATCGAATATAAGGAAGTTCCGCTGAGCACGAAGTTCGTCCCGCTGAACCAGAAGGAGGAGATGACTATAAGCGAAGTGTTAGAAAGGACCGATCAAGGCAGGGCGTACGGGCGTATCTCGGTGAGGGATGGAACGTCGCCGGCCATAATTGAGGATAACGGGTCGATATTGAGCGTCCCGCCGATAATCAACGCTGAGAAGACGAGGTTAGAGGAGGGCACGAAGGACCTATTCGTCGACGTTACGGGAACCTCGTTTGAGGCCGTGAGCTTCACCCTTGACCTCATAGTCACTACCCTGGCGGAAGGAGGTTCCAGGATCGGGCTGGTGAAAGTAGAGGGGTTAAGCGGCGTTGCGCGATCCCCCGTTTTGAGGAGGTATAACGTTAGGGCTGAAACCGAATATGTGAACAGGCGTCTGGGCACATCGTTCTCAGAGGACGAAATGGCGAGACTGCTCAGGATGGCCAGGATGGAGGCCACGGCAAGCAAGGGAATAATTGAGGTGACGGTGCCTCCCTATAGGGCGGACGTACTAGCCCAATCAGACGTGGCGGAGGAGGTAGCCCAGGTCTACGGGTATAGGAAACTAGAGCCGTCGAAACAGAGGTTCAGGAGGCCGGGTTCCTTCCTCCCCATAACTTCCCTAACCAGGGCGCTAAGGGACTTGTCGGTGGGTGCAGGCTTTCTGGAGATCTACACCTTCGCCTTCATCAGGAAGGAGTATCTCTGGGGAGACTTCGTCACCGTGGCTAACCCAGTGACGGAGGAATATACAGCCATAAGGAACTCCCTTATGCCAAGCACTCTCCTCTTCCTCTCGCGCAATCAGAACGCCAGGATGCCAGTGAAGGTGTTCGAGGTCAACGAAGTAGTTGTAAAGGACGAGACTACAGATACCGGCTACAGAAACGTACCCAGGGCGATCTACGCGATCATGGATTACCAGGTCAGCTACGAGCAGCTCCAGGCCCCGCTGCACGCCATACTTGAAGGTCTAGGGTTAAGGCCTGTATACAAGAAGGCTAGCGCCGAACCCCTCATAGAGGGGAGAACCGCGCAGATCTACAGTGGTGATAAGGTGATAGGCGTCATAGGCGAGGTGAGGCCTGAATTCCTGGAGAAGTTCGACCTGAGGTTTCCTGTGGTATTGGCGGAGATTTATTTAGATTCTCTACTCACTGCATTGCGTGGGAGTAGCTCCAGTTAACTCGATAAGGATTTTTTTCAGGGAGTTCGGAGAAGGCGAGCCCGTAGTCCTGATCCATCATTTAGCCGGCACCCACAACAGCTGGAGGGAGGTCAGTCTCAGGACAGATAAGAGGGTGATAACTTACGACCTAAGGGGACACGGTAGAAGCTCCGTCCCGATGACGGAGTACCTCATTGAGGACCACAGGGAAGACCTGAGGGGACTTCTTGAGTTCCTCGACGTTGAAGACCCGATCCTGGTAGGGCACTCCATAGGGAGTCTGATAGCCCTGGATTACGCCCTCAAGTACAGCGTCAAAAAGCTCGTCCTAATCGGGGCGCTAGTGTCAGCCCCCAACCCTGAGCCCTACGAGAGGTACGTTGACGTCGCGATGAGGCTAGGCATGATCGCGTTAGCCGAGTACAGGAAGAACTTAGGCGACTTCAGCGAGGCTTTGATAAAGAACGCGAGGGCGTGGAATAATCTACTGAGCGTTTACTCAGAGAACAGCCCGTTGGGCTACAAGTACGCGACCTTAGGCCTCCTTAAGGCAAAGAATTACGTGAACGACCTCGAAAGACTGGACGTGCCGGTGAAGGTGATATACGGCTCGCAGGACAAGCTCATAGCTAACTTAGAGACCTTCAGGCAAAGGGTCAGGAACCTGAGCGTGGCCGTAATAGAGGGCGTTGGACACTTCGTGAACTTCGAGGCCCCTGAGCGGCTGAGCGAGGAAATAAACGGGTTCGTTTAGCCCTTCACTACGCCTCCGAGTTCCAACGCCTTACGCTTCAAGAACTCAACGCACTCCGTTATTCTCCTCTTGAGCTCCTCTTCGTCCCTCGAGCTTCCGGCCACTTGAACCTCCAGGAGGGGGTTGCTTACCTCTAACCCCTTAGGATGAGTCTTGACATAAAGGTCGAACCTCTTCACCGCCTCCTTAACGTAAGGCGCGAAGGCCGACTCCATGACTCCAGCTACTACGAAGCTCTCCTCTAGGTACTTCACGTCCGGTCTCGTCCTCATGTAGCTCCTCACGAACCTCTCAAGGACGTCCTCCATCTCCCTGGGCACTCCTGGGGTTGCCAAGATCTCCACGCCGTTGAAAACCAAATAGATACCAGGAGCTATTCCAACCTCGTTTGGGATAGGATCAGCGCCTCTAGGCATGTAGGCCATCTTCTTCCGCTCCTCGGTGAGGGGCACTCCGATCTTGTTGTACTTCTCCGCTATCATCTGCAGCGCTCTCCCGTTCAGCTCCAGGGGAAGCCCTGTAGCTATTGCCAAACCCTCGGCCGTCTTGTCGTCGTAGGTCGGCCCTAGACCTCCTGAGCTAATTACCACCTTAGCTCTCCGCGAGAAGCTCTCCCTGAAGGCCGAAGCTATCTCGTCCAATTCGTCCCTCACTGCGGTTATCCTCCTGACCGTGAAGCCTAAGGAAGTGAGCCTCCTCGCTATCGTCGAGGCGTTCGTGTTCACCGTCCTTCCGCTCACCACTTCGTTGCCTATCGTAATTACCTCAGCCCACCACTCAGCCACAAAATATTAATGAGGACGTACCTTAATTACGGTTGATGTTCGAGAGGTTCCTCTCAAGTGACGTTCAGTATTTGAGATCCTCGGAGATCAGGGATCTGCTGAAGCTCACCGAAGGTAAGAATGTAATCAGTTTGGCCGGGGGACTTCCTGATCCTTCCACCTTTCCTGTTGAGGACATAAAGAGGATAGCCGAGGACGTGATAAGCTCGAAGCCCGAGATCTCGCTTCAGTACACCCCAACGCCTGGCATTACCGAGTTCAGGGAACAGCTGGTCAAGCTCGCGAGCCTAAGGGGGATAACTGGCATAGACCCCACGAACACGTTCGCCACCGTAGGGAGCCAGGAGGCACTGTACATGACGTTCAACCTGTTGGTTGACCCAGGGGACTACGTAGCTGTCGAAAAGCCAACCTACCTTACCGCCCTGAACGTTCTAAGGGCTAGGAGGCCGAACTACGTGGGCGTGCCCCTGACGCCCGAAGGTCCCGATCTTGACTCGTTCGAGAGCTCGTTGAGACAACTGAAGGCGGAAGGGAAGAGGCTCAAGCTGTTCTACGTTATTCCAACAGCCCAAAACCCCGGAGGGACAACGATGAACCTCAACGAGAGGAAGAGGCTCATTGAGCTCGCGGAGGAGTACGATTTCCTAATAGTTGAGGACGACGCATACGGTTTCCTGGTATTCGAGGGGGATAGCCCGCCCCCGTTAAAGGCCTTAGACAGGAGCGAGAGGGTCATCTATTTGGGCACTTTCAGCAAGATCCTCTCCCCTGGGCTGAGGCTCGGCTACGTGATAGCTTCTAAGGAATTCATAAACGAGCTGGAGCTATTGAAACAGAACTTAGACCTTCACACGCCGTCCTTGACCCAGATGATTGCAGCTGAAGCTATTAAAAGAGGAGTTATAGAAAGACAAATTCCTATAATTAGAAAAACTTACAAAGAGAAGAGGGATGTGATGCTTCAGGCGATCGAGGAGAGCTTCCCGAAGGACGCCAAGTGGAGCAGACCCGTGGGAGGGATGTTCGTATTCGTTTGGCTGAGCGAGAAGATCGACACCGTCAAACTGCTGGAGGAGGCTATGAGGAGGGGAGTCGCTTACGTCCCTGGATCCAGCTTCTTCTACGACTACAGCGGGAGGAACACGATGAGGCTCAACTTCAGCTTCCCGAGTAAAGACGAGCTCAGGAGAGGCGTGGAAATTTTAGGGAAACTGCTTAAGGAAGTCTCGGCTTAAGTTAACTGAGCCTTTTTAGAGAACCTTTATCCCCCACTCCCCTCAATGCTCTCCTTACGTCAACTACGACGAGTTTGCCGTCGCTGGCTGGTATAGCACCCTCGAACGTATCGGATCTGACCACGAACTGAGTAAGAAACTTCCTGTCTAGGGATTTCATCGCTTGTAACAGGTCGTCACGGGGCTTAGACGCTATCTCTATCGCTTTCGGAGGTACCACAGGGGGCCACCTCAGCGTTAGCCTGGGGAAGGCTACTGCCTTGAACTCCTTACTCGCTTCAAGGGCCCAAGCCTCGAGCGTTGCTATGAAAACAGCGTCCCACGCGTCGGGCTCTATCTTACTGACCATCCTCACCCTCCCTGAAGGCAAGTATGGCTTGCTGGCGCCCATCAGTCCTACCTCGTCGCACGACTCGCATAACTCCGCGATTAGGGATCCCAAGGGTCCCGAACCTATAACCAGGAGCCTTTTTCCCTCGTACACCTCCTCAACCTGTAACGCTATGGATAAGTAGGGAAGAAGCACGTTGAGGTCGCCGAGATCCTCATAGTAGGGAAATAACGCGTCAAGGGGTATCGAAGCCGCCTCCGAAGCTATGCCATGAGAGTCAGTGCCTATGCCTCCACTGCTTGGGGAGAAAGGGCTGACGGTAAACGTTTTCCCCTTCAGGCCTTGATCCACGTCGACCCCTACGTCTATGACCCTGACGATTCCCATGGATCCCAGGATCGTTTTAGGTTTCAGCCACAGCAAGCCTAGGTAAACGGCGTTCTCGATTCCGTTAAAGGCCACCTCTATGGGAGAAACGTACACGTGATTGGAGTGCACAGGAAGGTCAGGCACCTCCTGAACCGAAATACCGTAGTCTGACACTAAAGCGATCATATCGCTGGCTACGTGAGGATAGTGCATAAGGCATTAAATAAACGTCTTGCTGATGAAGTACATTCATAACCTTAGCAAGGAGGCCAGGCAGAAGATAATAGAGATCTTGCTGGAGAAGAGGACCGCTAAGGAGCTTGCTGAGGAGCTTGGCCTAACCGAGGCTTCCATCTCTAAATTCAGACGAGGAAAGATTCATCCTAGCGACGAGACGATCTTGAAGACCTTAGAAGTCGCCGATGAGGAAGAGCTGGAAAGAGTAGAGGAAGTCATTATTGACGATCTGCTTAGCGCGCTTAACGACCTAATGACGGAGAGTAAAGCCAGGGAAAGAGTCGTTTCGAAGCTGAGAGAGATGCTGGAGAGTCAAAAACGTACGGCCTTACTTCCTAACCTCGTATAACGGGCAGACCGCACATATCTCTGGAAATTTCTGCAGGTCCACCTTCTTGTACGGACCTTCCACAGCGTTCACCGCGTCCTTAGGAACACCGACTCTTTCCGGATCGCTGACGTTCCACGCGTCGCAAATACCGTTGTTGGCGTACCTGCAGGTCCTGCTTTTCCAGACGGCTTGTGACCTTACTACATTGAGCCACGACAACGCCCTCTCTAACCCTTCTATCCTCTTCGCGGCCTCCTCACTTACCTTCCTCTGATCCTCCTTCACTTTATCGAGCTCAGCCTTAAGGGACTTGACTTCCGATTCGAGATCCGTGACGGATACGAGGACTATGTTAGTCCTGAACGGTTCTTCCGCGTAGCTCACGTGAAAAATTCTTTCTATCCGTATATGCTTAAAAATAGCATGCCAAATCAATCATCATGGTCAAGGAGCTGTACAAGCAGAAGGTGAAGGCGCTCACCGATATCTGGAGCACTGTATTACACAAGTGGACCGAAATAGATAGACCTACACTCATCGCCTACCTCGAGAAGGTCTACAAGGAGAGGGACATTAGGCCCTTCAGGGGCTTTAAGGCGGAAAACCTGTACGAAAAGGAGCTAACCAGCATGTACGTGGTGGGCAAGGAGGGCTTAGGCCTGTTTGAGGACAACAAACCGGTCTTCGACAAGCTTCTTTACGAAGAGGAGAGGTTCGAACGTATATATGAACTGTTAGCCTCGGATAGACCTTTAGAAGCTTTTCAGGAATCCTCGCTGAACACCGACGTCTTGGCCAGGTCCCTAAGGCTGGGCTTCACTAGGGCCATATTCTCCTTTCAGGATTATGAAGTCCTTTACAACTCCCTGAGGAGCCTAGACGGAACGGGGCTTGACCCGCTCAAGCACACGGCTGCGAGCTTCTCGAGGTTCGTGACCGCTTTCCTGTTGGCTGAGGGAATTGCTGAAAAGAGGCTAAGAGACAGAATAAGCCTTGAGGCGGAGAAAAAGGCCATATCGATAAGGATCGGGATAAAGTACCCAATGCCGAAATACGAATACATTATGCTGATAGCAAGAGAGGTATTCGGAATCAATGATAAAATTCTTAAAAAAATATTCGGAGAAGTTAAACTGCAATAAGGTTTTTTATCATGTTAGTTCACATAATCCGTAATGACAATGGATCAGCTTACCCCCACTCAGAAGGAGATATTGTTGGCTATCATAGGCCTTTACGAGAAGGAAAGGAGGCTCATTAAGAGCAAGGAGGTAGCCGAACTCATAGGAAAGGATGAGGGGACGGTAAGGAACATGATAGCTAGCCTGAAGGCCTTGGGCCTGCTCGAGTCCAAGCCAGGCCCCACAGGAGGGTACATCCCTACACTGAAGGCGTATGAGTTCTCCAGGTCGTCGAGTTACCTGCCTCAGAAGGTCCTGCTTTACCGCGGGGACATAGAGACCAACATCTCCGTATACTCGATCGAGTTCCTCGACTTGTCAAATCCTGAAGGGGGTAAGATACTACTGAAAGTCATAGAGGATCCTAAGCAGCTCAAGATAGGCGACGTCGTGAGGCTGGGCCCGCTTCCTTACTCAAGGCTCGTTATCGAGGGCATCGTGTCTCACGTGGACTCCGAGAGAAGGGAGCTGTTGCTGGATTTGACGAGGATGATAAGCATCCCCAAAATCAGGATAGCCGACATGATCAGGGGCAAGAAGATAGTCGCACTGAAGCCGAACATGACCGTTAAGGAGGCCTCTAAGATCCTCTACTCTGAGGGCATAAGGGGCGCTCCCGTAATTGATGATGAGGGAAGGGTAATTGGGATAGTGACCACGGCGGACGTGATAAGGGCCCTCATTGAGGATAGGGTAGAGTCAAGGGTAGCTGATTACATGAAAACTAACGTCATAACCATATCGAGTACTGACGATATAATAAGCGCAATAAACAAGATGATCGTTTACAACGTAGGTAGGCTGATAGTGCTTGACGAGAACCTCAGGTTGGTGGGCATAGTGACCAGGACTGACATACTGAAGACTATAGCGGGCTTAGATAGGATCATAACGGTATGAAGGAAAGGGTTTGGATGCTCTTCGGGAACGTTCTCATAGAGCTTACTAACGTCAGTAAAGAAGATAACCGGTTCATTACAGACCCAAAGGAAGTTTATTCGTTACTTAGCACCTTTGGGGAGCCTAGGGCAATAGTTCACACCCACGAGAGGTCCTGCTCGCCTAGCGCGCTGGATCTGGAGAGCATTAAGGCCTGGAAGGACGTGGATTGGATAATCGTCTCACCTAACTGTGTGAAGGCCTTCAGGCTCTCAGCTAACGGTAACCTGGAGGAGATCGACCTGGATCCCCTTCTTCTTCAGGTACTCTATGACCTTATCGTGGAGGCTCCTCAGTAAGTTACGCTTGTCCGAGGCCAGGACCACGTCGGAGTACTCCTTAACTAATATGCCGTGAGCGAACGGGCTCGGCGTGTCGTTCGGGCCTATTACTTCAACCTTGACCTCACCGTTCTGTACCCTTCTCAGTATCTCGGCCGCCTTATGGTAATCCATATAGTCCTCGAGGATCTCCCTGAACGTCTCCCTTAGCACTGGGAACCCCTCTATCCTCTTCACGACTTCGAGTAGCGATTCTGAACTGAGCTGGCGCCTCTCCAGGCTCTTCTCCTTTCCCTTGTACCTCTTCAATATCATGAAGGCCCTCTCCGCCACGTGCCTGAATCTCCTCTTAAGTAGCTCCGTCCTCAGAAGCACCTTACTCAGGACGTCGTAAAGCTCGTCGGGAGACAGCTCGAAGAAGGGCCTCTTGGGATCGTAGTCCGGCCTGCCGTTTACTGTTAGGGCGAACCCGTTGTCCGACAACGTGATCTTAACGTCCGTGTTTAGGTCGTTGGAGATCTTGTAGGCGAATGCCCTCGAAAGCGCGTCCAGGGACCTCCTGCCCGTGAGGACGTGATATATGTAAGTGGTCTTACCGTCCGGCTCTTCGTAGATCTCTACTAAGTAAAGGTCGTCGGAAGGAACCAGGCCGTTGGTGAAGAGGTACTCCTCAAGGACATAAACATAAATCGATTCGGCCTCCCTTTTCCTTAGATTTAGCCGCTTTTGTATGTATGATATTACTTCCTCGCGAGGCCTTCCCTCCGCTATCAACCTAGCGACCTCTCCTCGGAACTTGGCTATTTCCCTGGCGGAGTCGTAGGCCAACGGTAACATCTCCGAGAACCAGCTAGGTACTGTGGGCCTCTGTCCCTCAGCCGGTCTCACGATCGCCTCCCCGGCCCTACTGCCGACGAACTCGTACGTCTTGCCCGCGAGCACGAATATGTCGCCCGGAGAAAGGATCTCCGCGAACTCCTCCTCCAAGTTACCTATGTACCTACCGCTCTCCAGCCTCACCGGGACTTTGGCCTCGTCAGGGATGGTGCCGCTGTTAAGGAAGAATATCATCCGTGTGCCGAATTTCGGGACGAGTTTGTTACCCCTCATTCTGACTTTGGCGTACACCTTGTTCTCCTCGAGGCCATACTTCCCCGTCACGTAATCGAGCACGGACTTGTACTCCTCGTACGTCAAATCGCTGAAAGTGTAGGTCTTCTTTAGTATAGTGTACAGTTCGTCCGCGTCTACCTCCTCAATAAGGGACGCCGATATTATCGCCTGAACAAGAACGTCGAGAGGTTTTTTCGGAATGTGAACAGAGTCTATCTTCCTTTCCCTGGCTAGTTGGGCCAAGACGGCGCATTCGGCCAAGTCGTCCCTGTCGACCACTATTATCCTTCCTTCACTCACGGCCTTGATGTGATGCCCGGCCCTACCTATCCTCTGTAACAGCCTACTGACGCTTTTTGGACTACTGAGAAGGACAACGAGATCTATATAGCCTATATCTATTCCTAACTCCAAACTGGTCGATGAAACCACCGCCTTAAGCTCGCCTTTCTTAAGCTTCTCCTCTACGTCTAGCCTGACCTCCCTACTGAGGCTACTGTGATGGGCAGCGATGCTGTCAGCGTCGAACAGCTCTCCTGAGCTAAGTATTTTCCTGAGCTTGTAAGCGACCCTCTCGGTTCCGCTCCTAGTGTTTGTGAAAATGAGCGTCGTCCTGTGCCTCTTTATTTCCTCGATTAAATATCGATATATCCCGGCTTCTACTTCGTCCTCAGTGGCGTGAACTAAGTCCTTGACCGGAGAGACGACGTCGATGTTTATGGGCTTAACGAACCTCGCGTCCACGATCTCGCAAGACCTCTGGGGGCCGACGAGGAACTTCGCGACCTCCTCGAGCGGGGAAATTGTGGCGCTTAACCCTACCCTCGCTATTCTCTCTTTCTTTACAAAGTTTTCTAAAAATTCCACCATCGTCATTAACATTGAACCTCTCTTGCTGTTCGCCAGCTCGTGTATTTCGTCTATCACTATCCACTCGGCCGAGGCCAACTTCTCCCTGAACTTCAGGGAGACGAGCGATATGGAGAAGGACTCAGGAGTAGTGATGAGGATGTGAGGGGGCTTCTTAAGCATCTTCTGCTTCTCCGAGCTGGACGTATCGCTCGTCCTCACGGCTACCCTTATCTCGGGGAAGTCTGGATCTAGTTGCCTTATCTCCTGTAAAGGTTCGGTTAGGTTACGCTTCATATCGTTGTTTAGAGCACGTAACGGCGAGACGTAAATCGTGTAGATCTTGTCTTCGAGGTTTCCCTCCTTCGCCTTGTTGGCTAGCTCGCTTATTATTCCTAAAAACGCGGCTAGAGTCTTGCCGCTCCCTGTCGGACTGGAGACCAGGACGTTCTTCCTTGATATTATCGCAGGGATTGCCCCCCTCTGAGGGGGTGTGAAGGTGCCGTACTTACCTTTGAACCACCTAGCTATCGTGGGGTTTAACAGTCGATAGATGTCTTCGTCATCAAGGTATCGCGATGATGCTACTGTCAAACCGAAAAATGAGGTGTTCCCCGTGGAAATAAGGATAGCCTCAAGTAATACTTACCCTTCCGTAACGCCAACGTATACCGTGTACACGTAGGCCAAGCCGTAATAGAAGAGCCATAGGGACGAGGTGTAGTCGCCTGTAATTAGGGCCTTCAGCGAGCTCGCCAAGAAAAGCCCGGCGAGAATTAGGGTCGACACGGGAAGATAGCTTTGCCTACCTCCCGAACCTTTCGGGGTCACCTTGTATGTACCCTTGCCCGCTAGGCCCCTCAGGAACCCGTAAAATATATAAGGTGAAATACCAGCGCTCAAGGCCGAGATCCTGCCAAGGACCCTAACGGTTCTTATAGGACTTATTTCGAACAATCCCCTCAATTCTTTGGACAGGAGATAACCGTAAATGGACAAGGAGCCCAACCAGGTAAAAAATAACCACAGAGGGGCGTCGAACGCCGCAGGAGTCCACGTGGAGACGGCTAGTACGATCATAGCCAACATGAGTATCCAAATTGGGGTGTACTGCAACAAGTACCAAACAGCATCGAGCTTCTTAAGCGAGTTTATACGCTTTGACGACAGAATTCTCCAGAGGTTCCTACGTAGAGTTTCAGCTGTTCCATAGCTCCACCGCGACTGCTGGATGACGAATGCCCTTAGAGTTGAGGGTACCTCGACCATGATGTTATAGTTCGTCGCGCAGATCCTCATACCTTCCGAAATCATCCGAGCGCCCACGTCCAGATCGTCCTGTATGACAGAGCAATCCCACCCCCCAACCTTCCTTAGCGAGCTAGCCCTGAATATGGTTCCACTCCCTACGGGGAACTGAGCGAAGTCCTTTCCGGCTCGACCAATGAAAAGCGTCCTGCTCACAAGCGATGTGGTGGCAGCTACCCCCAGTCCAGTCATGGTCGGATGAGGGGCGTATCCTACCCACCTCAGTGTGACCGCGTCGCATTTCCTCTCCTCCATAAAACGGATGGCTTCCATGATTTCATCGGGGTTCAACCTAGCGTCCACGTCTAGGACAACGACGTAATCGCCGTTAGAACGCTCGAAACCGTACTGTAAGGCACAAGCCTTGAATCCTCTCCTCACCTCACGTCTGCAGACCTTAACGTTGGTAGAGAATCCTGAAAGCTCTCGCTTGAGCTCGTTGAAGTAGCCCTCCTCGTCGTCTGACACTACGACGATCTCAAAGCTGTTGGCATAACGCGACGACTCGAGAAGCCTAACCAGCTCAACTATGGTTTCAATCCTCTCACCTTTAGTCGGTATGAGAACCGTAACGAGAGGGTCCGTTATTGGCCTCTCTATCAAGCTCGCCCGTAATAGCCCCTCAAGGGAAAGCGAGCGCCAATACATGATCGTTTGATAGGCTATGAACGGAACCGTGTATAACACCATCAGGGTGAAGGACGTTTCAAGCGTCCCCATCAGACGTGAGCATCTTTACCGGCTGGAGTTTAAATTCGAGGATGTGCCTCGTCGTCTTAGGAGGGTAGACTATACCCAGTTTAGCCGCTCTGATCACTTCCTGCTTCGGCAGCGCTGGAAGGGGTACTCCCTCGGCCGACAATTTGACCGCTAGAGGATCGAGACCTCTCTTTACTATCTCCTCGTAAAGGCTCCAGTAGAACGTGTAATAGTCGTCCTCACAAAGGAGTCTTAAGCCATTGTATTCTATGCAGACCTCACCGTCACGGTCCGTTTTAAGATCCTCTATTAACGCTTTAAGCCTCCACGATGAGTTCTCTACAAGCGAGTAATCCACGAAGAATGCAGGAACTTTTAGTCCAAGCTCGTAAAATACGTACCACCTGTGATGACCGTCAATGATAAACTTCAAGTTCTTCTCGACCACTATCGGGTAAACGAGGCCTGACTTGATTTCGTTGAACCTCGCCTTAATCAGCCTGAGATCGACGTCCTCGTGAGGGGTCAACTCCTTGGGATCCACTAGCGTAATATTCACAACAATCTGTTAAGGGACAAACCGAACATTTAGGGTTTCTCGAAGAGCATACAGCCCTACCTAACGTGATTAATTTCCTATGAAACATCAGAAGTTCGTCTGCGGACAAATCCGAGTCTAAAACCGCTCGAGAGATCGTATCGTATGTCATTTTCCATCCGCTAAGTCTCGAGAAAATTCGCTTGATATGGGTATCCGACGGAAAAACCCTACACCCAAAGCACGTCAGCAGCACTACATCGGCCGTCTTTTCACCTATACCTTTGATCCCAATCAAGGTCCGTCTTTTGTCCTCACAACTCATGCTTACGAACCAGTCAGTGCCGTCTTTGAACAATTTAGCGGATTCGATTATTGCGTTAGCCTTGGAGTTAAGCAAACCGCTGGGCCTAATGAGCTCCTTAAGCTCATCGATAGGGACTCTCAAAAGCGCGGAAGGCGTAAGGCTACCGAGTCTTGACACAAGGTTACTGAAGGCCTTAAGTGCAGCTTTATCAGAAGTGTTCTGCGATAGAACTGTGGCTATCAGAGTAGGGAAAAAGTCTTGATAAGTATCGCAGGCCAGCCACGCTATGAAGTCTTCTTTCTTTCCCGTCTCTGTAAGTCTTTTGAAGACTTCCCTCACTCCGCACTTCATAGCTCAATGAACGTGCCGTTCACTATTACATAAATTGAGGAGTTCTTGTCGAGCTTAGCTGATGTCCCGGTTAGATTGTTCAGGGACGTCAAGGAGCCAGGAGGTAACACCTTATTGACATCGTATATGATCCCGTTATATATGATGGTCTGAACGTAGACCGGAGAGGCGCCGTAATTGTAAAGATAGGTGGTGTTGAAGTCGTGACCGATTCTGATCAACTCTAAGTGTAAGTTCGCTAATATCCTGGTATGTTCGTACATCGATAAGCCGGCTTCCTTTGCCGAAGCTCCAGCGTAACTGAGATACGCGATAACGGGTACGATGAACGAAATAACTATAAGAATCACTAAAAGTGTTGAAAAAATTTCAGACATGCCTTTCAAATCCCTCACCCAGACGCTATGACGTTCACGACTTGACCGAACTGGTTATTGCCCATCGTACCAGATAGCACAACGGTGTAACTGTCGCCTGAAACGATGGCCTGGCTGGTGGAAAGTATTACATAGGTTGAAACGGTGTTACCGGCGGGAACAGTTATTGCCAGCGTGTTATTGCTAGCTATTACCTGGCCTTCGTACATTACTTTAACTGAAGTAATCTGAACAACCTGATTGCTGGGGTTCTGAACGCTCAAATATAAGACGGCCTTGTTGGCACCTGCTGAATAAAGCTGAACAGTCACCGGAACGTTGCTGGATTTGGTTAGGTTGTTGAAAAGCCCTTGCGAGTACATGTACAGCAGGCCTCCGAGAGCTATCGTTATAGATAGAACGAGTAGGGTGCCCATTATAGAAGATATACCCCTTACAAGCCTTTTCCGCATTTTTCTCCCCGATAAAAATTCTTGTTAAAATTCAGAGCCAGAGAACCGAAAGTATTAGACTCTCTAAGCCTATCAACAAGTAGAGCGGAAAGTAGAATGGTGTCCCTTTGACGGCCTTCGAGTACAACGCCGTTAAAGCGAATAAGTTCAGGCCGATAAGCAACGACAACTCGTACTCGTTAACCCCGCTGGAAATGCTCAGGAACGTGTGAACCGTGTATAATAGAAAGGCTGGGGCCAGTAGAGCTAAGGCCAGTAAGGGCCTGACCTTACGCTGATACGTTTTGTAAATACTCACGAGCTTATTGGCCACTCTCGACATCTCGTCGTATATGGCGTAGTACGACCCTTCATACGCGATTTGAGCCAGTCTCCAGGTGTCGCTTACGAAGGGCATCTCCTTAGCGCCCTCCGGAGACGCTATTCTCCTAACTGACTTGTCCACCCTCTCTAGATACGATACGACCCTCTCCCAGGACTCCCTGACGTTATACCCTAGCTTTAGCTGATCCCCTAAGGCCGACAAGAGGGCCGGTTGAAGCATGAAAATTCTCTCCGCTACCGCGTAATGCCTGGTGTAAATAGGCAGCGCAACCAGTAGGCCAAATAGAATAATGACGAGAGAGAAATTAAGCTTAAGTAAGACTATGAGGGCGCTTAGAAGAAAGAAGACCGCTACGAGTACCTTTTCATACCATGATAACGACAGCTTAACCTGAGGGGCAATAGTGTTCTCAGAAATCATGAGGTAAAGTCCGGGAGCGATCAATAACGGGATCATTAGTAACGAGTAGTTGGTCGTTCCCAGGAACGAGAACCCTATCGCCATTATGGGGAACATGAGGAAAGTTATGAGGACGACCTCGTTGAGCTCCGTGAGCAAGGAAACTCTGCTTTCCTCCTTGGCCTCGATCTCGTTAATAAGATCCCTCATGAAGTTCTCGAGCCTTGAGGCCATGCTCAGTCCCAATTCCTTCGTCGTGAGATAGAGCGAATACAGTTCTGAGAGGTATGTCCCCTTAAGGGAGTTCAACCTGTCCTTTACAGCATCGGTTAGGCTTTTCCCGAAAAGTCTCATCTTCGTCTCGACTACCTTGGACTCGACCTGCGACACTTCATCCCCCTTATGAGCCATGGTTCGTAGCGCGGTCAACAGGTCTTTCCCTGTTAAAGTTAGTACGTAAGCGGACATCGCGATGTATATAGTCGCCTTATTCACTACCAGGTCATACTCTTTAGACCTGGAGTACGCATACGCTAACGGGAGGAGATGGATGAATGACAGGAAACCCAGGGAGAGTAATAAGATGATAATAGAGTGTAAGTAAGCAGAAACTACTATCAGGACAGGTGATAAGATTTCAGCAATCAGAATCGCTTGCCTTGACATTCTAATCAGTCTGTTAGAGCCTAAATTGTAGCCTATTTTTTCTGACACTCTATCAATGTATCCTTCTAAGAATCTCAGATAGTAATGATTGAGTTTCAATGCATCAATTCACCTCTATAGAAATTTTTAAGTTCTCTTTGTAGCTCTATTAATTCTACATTTCTCTTTGATAATCCTTCGAGAAATTTAACTCTTTTTATTAAACCCTCGACGGCATAGTCGATGGGTTCTCCTAGGGAGTCCATGATCTTTTTCAACACGACGGATCTCTTCACGAAACCCTCAACTTCGGCCTCAGTCACCTCGTCGGACAAGCCGTCACTTATCTCGACGAGGGGTAATCGGACGAACCTGTCCATTTTCGAGTCCTCGCCCTTCTCGTATATTGCAGTAACTTTACGTTTCCTTTCACCGCCCTTAACGCTGTGAGTAATCGTAACAAACAGTGTTATAGTCGAGAGGAACAGACGTGCCGTGTCCCTGTCGAGAAGCGCATTGACCCTGACTAAGACGTCAGAGGGTTTCAGGCCGTGAAATGTAGTTATTGAACCGTGGCCGCTGGCCGCGCTATGGACCAACGCCTCTATCTCTCTCCCTCTGACCTCGCCTATCGCGAGGAAGTCGGGTCTATAACGTAAGGCTAGCTTGGCTAAGTCGAACAGCGTCACCTCGACCGAGGGATCGAAGGACTTCCTCGCGACGAACCTAACCCAGAAAGGATTGTGTAGGGTTAGTTCGGGTGTATCCTCAATGGTAAGGATCTTCCACTCCGGGTTCAGGAGATCGAGCAAGGCGTTCATTAGGCTTGTTTTGCCGGAACCCGTAGGTCCAAGAATCATGATAAAGGGTTTGTGATTAAGGACGAACCAGAGGTATGAGGCGGTGAGTACATCTATGGTTCCGAACTTGATGAGATCCACTACCGTGAAAGACGTTTTGGGAAACTTCCTTATGTCGAATGTGGAGCCAGGTATGGAAATCTCGTTAGAGACAGTGGCTGCTACCCTGTGGCCCTCCGGGAGAGAGAACTCCAGGTAAGGCCTAGCGAGACTCACCGGCTTGTTGCTCCTGGTAGCTAGCCTTTCTATTACGTTCCTCACCTCTTCTTCTGTAGACAAAACTACGTTTGTTTCTGCCCTCATACACCTCTTACTGTTCCTCAAGATCACCGTAATTGGAAAACCTGGACCTCGACACTCTATTTCCTCGACGTTGGGATCTAGGAGCAGAACTGAGATCTCGCCATAGCCTATCCTCTTCTTAACCCAATACGTTATCCTTTCGATATCCTTAGGGTTCCGGAAGTACTCGTTCAGTTTCGATATGATGTAATCTATCTGGGAATCGAACGATAAGTAAAGCCGTGACGCCTCGTTTATGAGCCTATCAATGACCCCTTTCTCCCAATCCGACAGGGGCGGTTCGCTTATTACATACTTACACCCTTCCTCACTCCATTTCCATTCGACCTTAGCCCCTTCGACTGTATATGAGAAAAAGGTTTCCTCTTTACTGACGTTGTCAACTATTTCTTGGGTCACGTGATCTATATTTTCGAAATAAACTCGTCACAGTACACCGAAAATTTTGGAGAGGTGACTACTCACCGCGTTAGTCAAGCGCGCGGCCAGCTGGTACCCTAACCCTACGTTAACACCCTCCAGCTTGAACCTCTCTTTCCATCTCATTCCCTGATAATAGACGTTAACCGTCATCTCATTATAGAAGGGGTCAAACGGTAATGCTAGCGCAGAACACCCGAAGACCCTTTTCACCCTTCCCGCGTAAAAGGCCTCGATCAGAAACGGTTCGGAGCCTTCGCATATGGGCTCTATAAGGATCTCATGTCCCCTGATTTCGGTCCTAAAACTGTTTACCGGGTTCCTAATGGGAACTATCATAACGTTCTTGTTCTCCTCGTCCACTGTCTCGATCACTCGATCAGCTACAACCTCGTTGCCGTTAAGCGTGACGCGTTCCCCGAGCTTAACGAAAATAACGCCATCGAAGTCCGTGGGCTTTAGGTAGAGCCTGTCCCATTCGAAAGTGCCGTCACTAACCCTCTCTATTTTAGCGAGGGAAGCCCCAAAATATTTCGTTATCACTTCTGGCGGCTTAGAGGGAGGCGACACATCCCTCACGGGAACGGTTAACTCGTAAGTCAACTGCGGTACCTTACGCTCATTTAAAACGACGATGTTGACCCTAAACGAGTCCCCATAATACGACCTCAGTTTTAGCGTGACGGTCCCCTCCCAAGTGCCCCTAACCCCTCCTATAGTTTTCTCAGCTCCGCAACAAGATACGCTGAGGTCGAAAGGCAAAGTTGATGGAATGCGCACAGAGAGCTTCGTGACCAACAGCGTGTTGAACTCCCTGTCCTCAAGTAAGTGTCCGGCTATTGCCCTCCTCGCCGAGGCCTCTATCACAGAGATTTTCGCCTCGTTCATGCTTAAGCTTACCGGAATTTCAACCGTCGTGAATTCATCGGTTAACTGAATTATTCCTCTGATATTTCTTTTTAAATCGATTGAATCGACTAAGATTTTGTTACCGTTTTCTCTTATCAGCCTCAACGGATCCTTCACGTTCACCCTGAACCCTTTCACACAATCATCTTTTTCCAGCTCGGCAGGACGCCCGTCTATAACGGGTCTCTTGACTCTAATGAGGTCGTTACACTCTATGAGCCTAATGCGACTAAGGTAATTCTTAACCACTCCGAAAATCCCCTCCTGAACCCACAGAACGGAGCCGACGCCTTCTACCCAAATCTTCGAAGGCTCATGATCCCTTTCCTTAGTCACCAAGGTGTAGTCGTTAAGTTTCAGCACGACATTATCGAAGTAAGCCACATTCAATGGTCCACCTTCCGAATCGTATGAGATCCAACCGGTTTCCGATCTCACTTTCACCTTATCCCCGCAGAGTATCGCGACCCTGTCATGCATAGTTCCAACAAGCACGGGCAACGCGTCGCAGAACGTTATAGAGCTCATCGGGTCTATGGACTCGTGCTTCCCCTCGACGCTTACCTTTCCCGACGGACTGTAATAGATCGTCTCGACCCTCGTTTCGCCGACATAGTGGCGCGGAACTTTTTGAACCCATTCGTTGCCCCATGGGTCTATCGCGACGGAGTATGAGTCAAACAGAATAGAAACGTGAGTTGGAAAAATCGCCACGTCCCTACCCGATTCTACCTCGATCGTTGTGAAAGGAGTTGAAACTAGGGTTTTCTCCTTCGAGGAGAGAACCTTGAAGCCGTATTTGTTTTGGTAGAGAGTGAATTTCTCGTTTCCCAGGATGTATTTATCACCTTTCTTTTTTATGGGAAGGAATTTCGAATCCGCAAGGAGGTAACCGACAGCTCCAGAATGTTCGACTTTAAGCTCTATCTCACCGTCGCTTTTTATTTGATACAGCTTACCATCCAATTCAATAAAGTAAGCTCCGTCGTCGCAAGCTTCCTTACACTTAACGAAATCACCAGTTACGTGAACCTTCCTGTCCTTGAAGTCGTAGGCAGGCCATAACTTTACCCTGGGATGAGGTATCTCGACGTGAGTTAAGGTCTCAACTAGAGGTATCCTCATTCGTCTTATCTGCACATGTACAAATATGCCCCTGAGTCTGATCCGAAACTTCCATCTACAAATTGAAGCGGCCCTCGATTCAGGAATTTTCGCAGGATTTACACTTCTATGACCGGTTAGGGGAACTCGCTCTTATATAGGAATACGCAATTATTAGAAAATCTTTGACTATTCGAATGTTGGTGCAATTTGATCCTGATTTGGTAATGAGAACGATAGATTTGATAATGTTAATTCACTTAACGACAGGAATCAGAATCCTACTAAACATTGAACGAGGGGGGCGATCCACTCTAACGAAAACGAAGGAATAAAATGACTTTTGAAGCAAAGCCTACATAATAGTTTAAGGTAAATAATATCAATTTCGTTTAAACTTTTTCAGTAGAGTTCAGGCTCAGAGATCACGGGCGAGTTAGCGTCAGCCATAATCCTGCGCATACAGCTAACGAAAGCCGCGCCGTTTCTACCGAGCTCCTTCACGAACCCATGAGGCAACTGAACTTGTGTCAATGCCTTCCTTATGTTAGCCTTTAACCTCCTGAGATCCTCATCGGCTAACTTCAGTGACGCCAATACCTTTCGCACGATAGGTACGTTCGGGCATCTCTGCTCCCAATAAGGTAATAGGTCGAGCGTTTCGCCGCTAAATTCGCCGATTTTCACGTTGAACTTCAGCGCCTTCGCAAGGTAATACTCCAAGCTCCAAGTTTTCTCCACCCCAACGGTCCTCGTCCTCTCATCGAGGTAGATGACCTTAAATTGACTATCCACGTAGGCCAACGATGTTAAGACCTTAGCGCTCTTCGTTAAGAAGGTGTAAGTGGAAGGTACATAAGCCAGATCCAGTCTCTCCAACTCGAATTTCACCTTGTCTTCAGGCAACTCTACGAGCTCGACCTTGTAATCCCCCTCGAGTTGGCCGAAAACGGCGTTTAACACCTCTAACTCTCGAGGCTCGCTGTAGCCGACCGAGAGTCTAACAGGCGTCACAATTATAAGATGTGAGTCGTTTCAGACAAAAAGGTTCAGATGAAGGCAGTTATCGTAGGGGCTGGTTACGCTGGGCTAAACGCCTGGCACGAGTTAAGGAAGCGTGTCAATACCGTACTGATTTCTGACTCCGATGAGTTCCGGTTTTACAGCAACATCGATTACGTACTGAGTGACGAATTGAAACGCCTGAAATTTCGTGAGTAAGGCGAGGGTTAAGGACTACGATCTAAAGGGGTTATACGTAAAGACCGACCAGGGGGAACAGCAGGGGGACATCCTAATACTGACGCCAGGGTGTGATAGGATCGAGCAGCTGAAGTTCATCAGAAGCGTCCTATCGCGTAGCGAGGTCTCGTTTGAGGCTAACGATGAGTACG
>OGCG01000116.1_pt1 | contig 52655 bp, 58 predicted proteins | sample 1570061 | NCBI WGS metagenome assembly OGCG01 (sample SAMN06268698, study PRJEB24515) | hot springs metagenome | isolation source: Joseph's Coat, Yellowstone National Park, Washington, USA | place: USA:Joseph's Coat, Yellowstone National Park, Washington, USA
GGGCGAGCCCAAAGGGGCTGATCCCGTAGATGATCCCGAAATTGATCGCCTTGGCCCGCCGCCGCAGGGCGGAATCGACGGCGGCGGTGCGGGCGTGGATGTCCTCGCCCCGCGCGAAACTCTCGCGCAGGGCCGGGATGTCGGCGACATGGGCGAGCAGGCGGAGCTCGATCTGCGAGTAGTCGGCGCTCAGCAGCACATGCCCGGGAGGGGCGATGAAGGCCTGGCGGATGCGCCCGCCCTCTTCGGTCTTGACCGGAATGTTCTGCAGGTTGGGATCGGTCGAGGAAAGCCGCCCGGTCGAGGTCGCCGCCATCGAGAAGCGGGTGTGGATCCGCCCGGTGCGCGGGTTGATCTCCTGCGGCAGGGCGTCGGTGTAGGTCGATTTGAGCTTGGCGAGCGCCCGCCAGGCGAGGATGCGGGCGGGAAGCTCGTGGCCCTCCTCGGCGAGGCTCTGCAGCACGGCGCTGTCGGTGACGTAGGCCCCGCTCTTGCCGCGCTTGGCGCCGGGCAGTTTGAGCGCCTCGAAGAGGATCTCGCCGGTCTGCTTGGGGCTGCCCACGTTGAAGGGGCGGGGGGCGAGGGCCTGGATCTCCCGCTCCATGGCGGCGAGGCGCGCGGCGAATTCGGCGGAGAGGCGGGCCAGTACCGCCGCATCGACCAGCACTTCGTGCTCCTCCATGGCGAGCAGCACGGGGATCAGGCGCCGCTCGATCAGCTCATAGAGCGCCACCGCCCGCACGGTGAACAGGCCGGGGCGGAGGTGCTGCCAGAGGCGGAGCGTCATGTCGGCGGCATAGAGGGTCGCCGCGGCGATCTCCACCTCGTCGAAGCGCTTCGCCTTGCCGCGCGGCCCGGCGGTGACCTCCGCGTAAGAGATCATGCTCGCTCCGAGATGGAGCCGGGCGAGCTCATCGAGCCCCTGGCCGTGCAGCCCGGCGCTCTGCACGTAGGAGAGGAGCATGGTATCGTCGAGGGGGGCGATGGGCCAGAACCCGTGGCTCTTGAGCACCGCGAGATCGAATTTGGCATTGTGGAAAATCTTGAGCACCGAGGGGTCGGCGAGCCCGCCTCCCTCGCGGTGGGCGAGCGGCAGATAGGCGGCCAGGCCGGGGCGGACGGCGAGCGCGATGCCGACCAGGCGCGCCTGCCAGGGATCGAGGCTGTCGGTCTCGGTATCGACCGCGATCACCCCTTCGCTCCCTGCCGCGGCGAGGAAGGCGGCGAGGGCGGCCTCATCGCGGATCGTGACATAGGCCTCTTCGTGCGCGAGGCGGGCGGCGCTGCCTGGGGGCGGCTCTTTCCCCTCTGCCCGTGTTTTCTTTCTCTTCTGGCTCTTCTGGCTCTTCCCCCGGCCCCTCTCGCTTCGCCTCCTTTTTTTCGGCAGGGCGGTGGGTGGCATCCCCCTCCAGCCCGAGCCGGTGGAGGATGGAGCGGAAGCCCTGCGCCGTGAGCCAGGCGCGGAGCGCGGCCGGATCGGGCTCGCGGAGGGTGAGCGCCTCGAGCGGGAGGGGGAGGGGGGCGTCGTCGCGCAACGTGACGAGGGCGCGGGAGAGGCGGGCGGTCTCGGCGTGGGCGAGCAGCGCGTCGCGCCGCTTCGAGGGCTTCATCGCCGGGGCGGCGGCGAGCACCGCCTCGAGGTCGCCATACTCGGCGAGCAGCTGGGCCGCTCCCTTGGGGCCGATTCCCGGCACGCCGGGGACGTTGTCGGTGCTGTCTCCCATGAGCGCCTGGAGGTCGATCATTTTCTCGGGAGGGACACCGAATTTCTCGATCACTGCCTCCCGGCCGATCGGTTTTTCCTTTATGGGATCGAGCAGCTGGATATGCGGCCCGATCAGTTGCATGAGGTCCTTGTCCGAGGAGATGATCAGCGCCTCGCCCCCGGCGCGGACGGCGGCACGGGCATAGGCGGCGATGAGGTCATCGGCTTCCCAGTCCGGCGCCTCCACCACCGGCACTTCGAAGACGCGCGCTGCCTCGCCCGGCTCGAGGGCCTTGGCCTCGTCGTGCGCGGCTCCTAGGAAAGAGATCCTAGGAAAGAGATCCTAGGAATAGGAAAGAGATCCTAGGAAAGAGATTATGGAAAGAGATTATGGAAAGAAAAAAAAGCCGCCCACGGGGGCGGCTGAGTGATGGCCGGACCGGGGTTTAGTCTTCGTCTTCGTCTTCGTCGTATTGCCAAGGAGGAAATTCGCCGTCTATCTCCGATACGGTGACGGTGTGGGAGAGAAAATGCCGTCGCGTCCATTTCTCGCGGGCGGCTTCTAACATTGCGGCAACCCGGGGCTGAGAGAAAAGCTCGGGGTCGGTTTCGGGAGTGTAGTAGCCGTAGTCGCGGCATCCCTGGATGAAAAGTGCGCCGTGTCGGATGAACGCGTTATCGTCTTCGTGGACGATATCGCGTCCAATTTCATCAAGGGGGCCGTAGTAAATGGTAAAAACCCCCCCGCGCGTGCTGACCACTGGTTGAATTTCTGACGAAAGGAAGAATTCGTGGTCCATGTTTGCCTCCATTGCTGCACCGGCGGAATTGCCGGTGTTGTCAATAAACCACGGATCGTCGCGTCCGTCAAGGAAAAAAAAGTGATGGGCGGGTTTAGACTTTCCGGCCGGCCTCCCGGAGGGCGCGACGCTGGTGCGGCGAGAGTGGCCGCCCGCGGCGGGCCTCCGCTTCTGCGAGAGTAAGCAGAGCCTCTTTTATATCGCCGACGATGCAGACGCCATCTCTCTCGGCGGTGGCGTAGGCCTCGGTAACGGCTTTTCTGAGTGTGAGGTGCTCCGGCCATGCAGAGCGGAGATCGTCTCCGATGAAGAGCGAGGCGGGACATGCCTCACGAAGCCCGCGGATGTCGAGGCGGTTGATCGCCTCGCGGAGAGCGGCGACATCGCGGCGAGCGGCGAGGGGCTCGAGGGTGGCGCGGATCTCGTCGAGATCGTCTGCACCGAGGACGAGCACGCCCTCTTTAGCGGTGGCGACGGTGAGCCAGACTTCACCGATGGGGTATACATCTCCGCCTGTGCACCACATCATCTCCCACCGGTGCTCGCCGTCGCGGTCGATGACGAGGTAGAGCTCGTGCCATCCCCGCGGGGCAAGGGTGGGGTCTTCGGGTTTACGGTCAAGAACGATAAGTGCCATGGTGTCCTCCATGTCCTCCATGATTGCCTATGCGGTGAAGAGTAGAGGCCCGGGCCGGGGGTGTCAAGACGAATTTACGAGTTCCTCTAGAGATTCCGGCCTCCACAAGCCCGCATGGGTGAGGGCTTGGGCGTGGACGGCGGCGAGTTTCCGGCCGTGGGCGGCGTACCGGTTGACGAGTGCCAGCAAGGCTTGGCGGAGGTCCCCTACCACACGCACGCGGTCGCGTTCGGCCACGGCCTTGAGGGCGGCGGCCGCATCCTCGAGGCAGTAGGTGCTCGGCCACACACCGGCGAGATTGTTGCCTACCAGGGCTTCGGCGGCAATGGCGCGGGTGGTCGGGAAACGGGCGCGCACCGCATCGATGGCGGCGTCGATGGCGGCGGCGTCGCGGCGCTGCGCGGCGGGCTCAAGGATGGCTTGAATCGCGCGCAGATCGGAGAAGGTGATGATCTCCACGTTATACCGGCTGGAGATGATGGTGAATCGTGTGTAACCGGCCGGGATGGTATCGCGTGGCCGTCGCGTCACGATCTCATACGAGTGCCCGCTCGGATTGAAGATGAGGCAGTAGGCCTGCCACCACCGGGGGGGGATGGCTGGATGCCGGGGGCTGCGGTCGAGTGTGAGATGCATGGTGTCCTCCTCTGTTGTCGGCCGTCAAGAATCGTGTCGGATGACAGGCGTGCCTCGCAAGGCGGCTGTCTCTTTAAAGGGCATGTCGATGGTAACCTGTTCTTTTTCGCGCGCTTCATTGATCAGAGATTGCAGACGGAGGAGAGCTTCCTCTACCTGCTCACGCGTGAGGATGACGTCGTGTCTGGGCTCGAGCAGATCTGCCCATCCCAGCGGATGCCCATGCAACGCTGCCCATTTATTTAAGAGGTCCAGAAAGAAACCCGGCCTGAGAAGGACACGGTCGCGGTAAATAAAGAGGCGGAGCGTGTACCATTTACAAATTACGACGCGGTCTGCGCTAGCAAAAAATTCATTGATTGCGTCTTGCATTGCTGCCTCCGTTTCTGTTGCAGGCGGAATTGCCTGCCCGGTGAATGTAGGCGCAAGCCTGTCTGGCCGTCAAGTAAAAAAAGCGCCGCTCGGATGGCGGCGCGTGAGTTTGGCAAGCGGCCGTGGGGTTAGGCCGTTTTCTCCAGCAGATAGAGCTCAAATCCCAAAGCCTCGAGTTCCGCCAGGTTTAAAACCTTCCCCTCCGGCAAACGCCCGGCCAGTTTCAGAACGACCGCCGCGTCGCCGGTCTGCATCGTGATGGCGACGCGGTTTGTCGGCACGGTCACGCCCAGGACGGCCGAGAGGGCGGCGGCGCTGGCGTCGTGTCCGATGGCCGAAACGAAACCCCCGGCGACAAGGTTTTTTGCCTCGTCGGCGGAGATGCGGCGGAAGGTGTAGGTGCCATCCGCCGTGAGAATGGGCGAGTTCAGAACGTAAGTCGTCATCTCTTGCCTCCTTTGCTTTCAGTTCTCACCACGACGCTACCGCGTTGACGATCTTAGGCAATTTCAGATCTGTATTCCGCATCAGATGAAGCGCAAGAGACAGAACATGCATGTCTCCAGCGACCAGGGCGGCCTCGAGGAAGGCAAGCCCTGCCAGCTTGTCGTAAAAGTCCGAAGAGATGAGATGCTTCATGCTTTTCTCATTGTCGTCAGTGTTAAAGTGAAGCGCGCGCTCGTCTTCGGATTCCTCCCGGTAGTCGATCATCTCAATCAAAGCCTTGTTGAATTTCTCCTCTCCGGCCTGGCCTGCCATCTTGCGCCATCTCTCGAAAAGCCGGACGGCATCCTTATTAAGGCCGATCTCGCCCAAACGCCTGGCGATTTCTGTGGTCAGAGTCTCAGACATGGTGTCCTCCTTTGTTGAGACTGCGCAGGCTTAGCACGCTTTTTCGCGAAGATCAAGCGATGCTGAACTGATCATTGGTGAGTGCACGCCCTTCTTGCGGAACTTAGGGTACTTGGCGCGGCCTGCAAAGAAATTCTTGAACGCTTCGCCCAACTGGATGATCGCCATTTGTGGCGCGTTCTTGGTGACCTCCAGCATCCACGGGAACCGCTCGCGCTTGATGGCGTTCAACTGACGGCGTAGTGCGGCTTCCGAGGGCTTGGGCAAGCTGTTGTCCTGTTTCCAGGCTTCGTACTGCCGCTTCCACTCGGCGAGCGCCCAATTGACCGGCGCACTTGGCAAAGTAGGTCGCCTGCTTGTCGTTCGGATCGAGCGCGATCTTGTGAGCGATCAGCATTGGGATGCCTCCACGGCAGCTTTGATGCCTTCGAATCGTCCAACTTCGTCCGCCAGAATCATGTTGAGCAGGCGCTTCAGTCCTTTCTTGTGGTGCCAAGGTCGGCGATGACCTCGAACGTGTAGAGCTCGAGCACCTGCTTCTGCCGCTCCAGATCTTCTTTCTGGTCGTGGCTTGAGACGCAGCCTCATGTATTGGTACGAGCTTGCGAGACATGATTAAAGTGTATACAAACGCGCAGCATCAGACGAAAAATGCGTCGGGAGGGGGCACGGGCCAGGGGAATTCTATCCTCCGGCCGTATTTTCTGAAGACGATTTTATTTTCCTCGAATTCCGGGATGATCGTGTAGATCAGGCCGCCATCGACGAATTCGATCTCTTTCGGCTGCAGGCGGCGGTTGAAGTTCAGAAAGATGGTCCCATCCGGCACTTCGATCCATTGTTCATCGACGAAGAGGCGCCGCTCTTCCGGCTTTGATGGCACCCTCTGTTCGATCAGGAAGAATTGCCAGAACTTTTTATACCACCGGGCGCGCAACACACCACGTTGCAGGCGCCCTTCTTTGTCGTAGACGACCTTATGCATGAGCATCCTCATCGAATTCCTCCATTCCATCACGCACGTAGTCCTTGATTTCCTCGAAGATCATCGTTGCGAGTTCTCGCCGTTTCTCGGTGTTTTCCTCATCGCAGAAATCCTCGAGCCAAGGGGCTATGTGGGAAGAGAATGCCAAAAGCCAATCCTTCCTGACAAGGATTTTCTTTTCTCTCGACGTAATTATGGGAAAAGAGGTCGCATACACGATCGGGTCATCGTTCGACAGGCAGCTCACCACATAAAAGCTCGCAGCTCTGACGCGGATGTTCACGCCAATGCTGAGGGCCTGCCACCATATCGGCTTACCATTGTCCACCCCGCGGCTGAGCACGAAATGATCTTTGCCGCGAAGGAGGAAGGGGATCGACGCCTGCAAATAACGCGAGATGGGCGATTGGAACATCGGGGGCCTCCTAGTTCTTGAACATCCACTTGTCGGGGGGCACGATCATCTCTGGGGTCGGCCAGGGCTCTTCGAGCCGGACGAAGATGCGCAGGCTGCCATCCGGCAGCAGCTCCGCACGCTCGTCCTCCACATTCGTCTCGCCGGCCATGACCAGAGCGGCTACGATCGGGACCAGTATTCTCACCCACTCTTCAATGTAATCATCGTGGATGAGAACATCGTGTGACGGCAGTTCCATGAGGGCTCTCCTCTCTACTTCGAAGGGGCCGGGATCGGGAAATCTTCCCATCCCTTGGGCGGTTTCGGGTTGGATTCTTCTTTCGGATGCTTGCGGGGGCGCTTATTGACCGGCACGTAGATGGCCGTGTGCACGCCTGTCTTTTCCTGGCGCCTCCTGGCGGCTTTGCAGGCCTCGGCTAAGCCCGGATGGTCGATCAGGTCCTGCTCCTCGGGGACGAAAACGTTGCCGTCTCCGACCTGGTCGATGAGCCATCCGTCCACGATGCTATAGCGGGGATGCTGTTGGATGAGGGCATGGGCCACCTCTCGAGCCGTCCCGCAGTGGACGTAGAACCCATCGTAAAAGGTAACGCGGAAAGGGCCTATATAGAATAAACGCATAAGTGCCTCCGTAATTGACAACGGAGGAAACTAGGCCTATTATCACTCGGTGTCAAGGAAAAAAAGGAGGCTGACATGGCAGAGAAGACCACTCCGCTGCAGAATTATCAGCGGGCCAAAGAGAGGATTCGGAGCGTCAATTTCGAGGAGGTGGTGACCTATGACCGCACGCATATTCAAGCCAGCAAAAAGGCTTTCATGGTCGAGGCGCACCATTTCCTCAAGAAATTCAACGCTCTCGATGAGCATATCGAGCTGATGGAAATCCTCATCAACGACACATTCCCCCCCTTTGACGGAACGCGGGGGTTCTTTATCCCATACATCAATTACATCAATTGCATGGGGAGGCTGGCGAATATTGCCGCCACGGTGACGATCCATTATCCGGCGCACGGATGGTGGCATATGGGCCTGCACAATAATACGATTAAATTGGCCTACCTTTATGACAAGAGATTCAAGATATCAGGAGATAAAGCCTGGCAAGAACTTGGCTTCGAACACTTGATGAAAATCGCCCAAATCCTCGAGGAGCACACCCCGGGCATCGTCGTGAAGGCAAAAACATGGAGAGCGGGCCTTTTCTCGGGGCCCTGCGTTTCGACCACCTTCCCGGCAGGCTTGATCGCTCTCTCGCATGTCGATTGAGGTTGAACCGGAGCGAAGGCATTGGTAATATGGGCTCCCCCTTTTGTGAGGAGACTCCCATGCGTCGACTTTTCCTTCTTTACCCTCTCCTTCTGCTCGCCTGCACCAACACCACGCCCTACCAGGTGGCAACGGATATCGCCACGCTGGCCAATGGCGTTGCCGGGGCGGCCAAGGTCCTCGCCCAGGATAACGTGCTGCCGTTGTCGACACTTGTCACGGTGGACCAGGACGTCTCGATCATCCAGGCGGCGGCTTTGGCGGTGGCGCAGGCGACGGCTCAGTCCGCTCAGCAGACCGCCGTCCAACAAGCGGCGGATGCTCTCAACGCGGTGGTCAACACGCTGGCGACTGCGAAGGGCATCCCGCAGGAAGTCCAGACTGCGCTGCAGGCGGCCGAGGTGCTGCTGCCAGTCATCGAGACCGAAGTCGGCCTGCAGGCGCCTGCTGGGGCGGCCACGGCGATGATTCCGGATCAGGCGCGCGGTATTCTCGAGGCCGAGGCGCAGAAGCTGCACTGAGACATGTGTCGTCAGAGCCTTTTCTCCTCTGCAAGCCTTGAAGAGCGACGGGAGGGACCTATATCAGGGGTGCCTCCAATTCTGGGAAAGGGAGATCAGGTTAAAATCTGGTCTCCCTTTCTTTTTGTCCGTTGACGCGACGGGCTTCCCTTCCCTAAAATCCGGCATCGCATTTTATAGAGGTCCCCATGGCAAACGTTCTCGACTACCTTCGTGTTTTGCGAAGGGCTTACACCGTGCCGCCGGAGACGAAGGACGGCCTGACGCTTTACCGGGAGGAGATAGACGGTCACCGGGCTTTCTTCATCCCAGGAACGCGGCTCTGTCTGGCCGACATCATGGACGATATTTCGTTTTTCCCATCCTTGACGCGGCGTCTCGGTGTGGTGCCGCGGGGCTTTTACCAGGCGACGCGCGATCTGATCGCAGAGCGAATCTGGTGGCCGGAGATCGCCAATTCGGTCATCGTTGGCCATTCCCTGGGAGGGGCCGTCGCCCTCATGCTGGCAGCCCTTGGCGTTCATCGGAATGCACGGCCTGCCTTGGTGCTGACGTTCGGCGCGCCGCGCGTCGGGTTCCGGAAAATTTCCAATCTGCTGAGCCGGGTTTTTGTGATCCAATATAAATTGGGCAACGATCCTGTTCCCGATTTGCCGCCGCTTTATCAACATCCGACACGTTTAATTCATCTTGGCGGCCCTTGCATTGATCCTTTCGAATGCCACAAGCTCGGGAGCTATATCCGGTTTTTCGAAAACAATAGCAATTATGGGAAATTCATGGTCGATTGGGCCCTTGACAATGACGAATTGGAGGCGTAAATTGACTGGGTCTTCAATCGTAGGACAGGAGGACATGATGGATCGTCGAGAGTATATCGGGAGCAGTGAAATTGCTGCTCTGTTTGAGGTGCATCCATGGCTTACCCCGTGGGAGCTATGGCACATCAAGCGTGGCGATATCGAACCGCGTGATCTGAGCGACAGCGAGAAGGTCCAGATGGGCATCGCGCTGGAGGCTTCGATCGCGGAAGAGGCCGCGCGGAAGTGGAACTGGAAGCTGCGGAAGGGAACGTTCGTTCCCCATCCGACTATCCCCAAGATGGGGGCTACCCCAGACTACTTCATCGAAGCCGTGGAGGGGGACATGGTCTTGGAGATCAAGAACGTCTCCTCCGATCAAGCGGTGAAGTGGAAGGACGAGCCGCCGCTTCATTATCTGCTTCAGCTGCAGCATCAGCTTGCCTGCACACGCTGCGGGCGGGGGGTGATCGTCGCCATGATCGGCGGCTGGCAGCTCCGGAAGTGGGAATACGGCTTCCACGTGAAGACGGTTGCCGCCATCGAGCGTGAGGTGAAAGCCTTCTGGGAGTCGATTGAGGAAGGCCGCGAGCCGCCGTTCGAGGGCACGGAGAGTGAGATAAAGGCGCTGAACCGGATGTATGAGAAGATGCATACCGGCAAGGTGGTCGACCTCTCGTCGAGCAATGCCTTCGTGGCGGCTTGCTCCGATTACCTTCGCCTCAAAGAGGAGATCGACAAGCTCGAGCGTGAGCTGAACGTGGCCAAGGCAACGATCCTTGCCTGCATGAAGGAAGCAACCCAAGCCCACGGGTCGGGCTTCGTGGCCAAAATCTCCATCACGCCCGCGCGTCCTCCACGTGCTGCCGAGCCGGGAGAGATCATCCCCGGCCGTGCTGAGGTGCGCCGTCTGAGCGTCAAATTCAACGCTGCCAACAAAGAGAAGGTGTCATGAACAAAGCCCTGGTGCGCGATGCCCGCGAACTGAAGGAATTCATCTCCTCCTACGTGGAGAGGGAATTCAAGGACATCCTGGAGGGCATGGTCCATCCCTCGAGGTTCATCCAGAGCTTCCTGATCACGCTGCAGAACGAGCCGCTGCTGCTGCAGGTCGATCGTCAGGACCTGGTGCTGGCCCTTCGCAAGGCCGCTCTGGCTGGGCTGATGCCGGATGGCCAGGAGGGCGCCATCGTGGTCTACCAGCGGCGCGATCGGACGCCCAAGGCCGAGTGGATCCCCATGACGCGCGGCCTCATCAAGGCCGCCTTCGAGAGCGGGGCGATCACCAATTTCTGGTCGCATATCGTCTACAAGGGCGACAAATTCATCGTCCAGCTCGGCGATGAGGAGAAGATCATCCACGAGCGGAACTTCGAGTCCTCCCGGCAGGAGCCCATCGCGGCCTACGCGATTGCAACCCTTCGGTCGGGCGCCCTGGCCCGCTACGTCATGAGCTGGGACCAGATCATGCGTCACCGTGACGCGAGCCGTTCGGCCAATGCCGAGGGAAGCCCGTGGCGGAAGTGGCCGGAGGAAATGGCGCTCAAGACGGTGGTGCGGCAGCTCCTGCTCAAGCGAATTCCGCCAGTGAGCCAAGCTCAAAGCCGCCTAGGGGCCGCTCTGGCCTACGACGACAGCGTGCCGTCTGATGATCCGGTGCTGACTGCTCCGGAAGCGCTTGCTCAACATGTGATTGAGGAGGGCATTCCGATCGAGCCTGATATGCCGGAGGAACCGGAGCCTGTGCCGGCCGCGGCTGCCGAGCACCGCTCCAAGCTCGATGATATTTTCCGGTGAGATGGACATGTGGATGTTTGGACTCTTCCGCTGGCTGCGGCTGCCGCTTTTCACGCGAGTAATGGCCGTGCACATGCTCAATGCTGCTCCCCAACGCAGACTATCGGGAGGGCGGCGATGAAGCTTGGCCGCATCCGGGCCGGGGTGCCGGGCGAAATTCGCCCGGTTTCCCATCTTCCGAGCCGCATGGCGATGTTCAACACGCCTGCCATCGACCTGAGCAGCCGGGTCGACGAATATCCCATGCTCGGCAACGACACGGTGGGCGACTGCACCATCGCCGCGGCTGCCCACATCATCCACACCTGGACGGCGTGGACCGACACGAAGCCGGTGGTGATGGATACCGAGACCGTGCTGAGCGTCTACGAGGTGTGGTGCGGGTATAACCCGTCGGATCCGTCGACCGACCGGGGCGCGCTCTGCATCGACATCCTCAAGAACTGGGCGCGGGCTGGCATGCCAACCCCCGGAGGGGGCCCGGACATCATCGACGGCGTGGCTTACGTCGAGACTCCAACGTATCGGGACATGTATAACGCCTTGCGCCTTTACGGGCCCATCTACGCTGGGCTGGCCTTGCCGCTTTCTGCTCAGCACGAAGAGGTCTGGGAAACGGTGATTGATCCGCCGGGTTCCTGGGGGGGGCATTGTGTGGCCATCGTCGGGGTCGCTCCGGATGGGGCGACGTGCATCACGTGGGGGCAGCGCAAGCGCATGACCTGGCCTTGGCTTGCCGCCTATCTGGACGAGGCCTACGCAATTCTGAGCCGGGACTGGCTGTCCATGAACGGCCAGACACCGGCCGGGTTGCCCTTCGACGAATTGAGAGAGGACCTCCTGAATGCAACCCCCGTTATCATTCCGGCGAAAGGACCAGTATAGGGGGTTGCAATCCTCTCACGGATCTGCTATTCTCCAGATCCTCTCGATGTTTCCTCCCTTTCAAACTCAGCCGCCTTCGGGCGGCTGTTTTTTCTGGAGGTCCCGCTTCAAGGCCTGCAACGCGAAGAGCGAGCCCTGGGCAGCGTTGGGGGCGACCTGCTGGATGAACACCGATTTCTGCCGCTCAACGGTCTTCTGCCAGTAGCTGAAGTGTGACCATATCGTCCTTCGGCTCCGCTGCTCCAAGGTGGACTTCTTCCCCTGCGCCACCAGAGGATTTTCGAAGCCGTCGAAATTGAATTCCCTCACCACCCTCATCATGAAGGCCGAGAACGGCTCCCGGTCTTTGGGATCGATCCACGGGCTATCGACGGATTTCTTCTCTCGGTTCGAAATCTCCTCGGCATCGATCCACTTCTTGTAGAATTCCACCGCGATGTTCTGGGTTTGTTCCATGAACTCTGTGTGGAAGGCCGCCGCCCCCAAGTGCTGGAGGAATTCCTCGTCGCAGGACACGAGGCCCACGTTGTGGAAGGGGAAGATGTGAATCTCGGTCGGCTCGATGATGAGGACGGCGCCGATGGACAGTTTGGGGGCTTCTTCATCCGGGAAGGCCCCCGCCTTCAGATCCCACTTCATCCAGAGCAGACAGCGCTCCTTGCTCAGGATGAGGGGGATGAGTTCGAAATGAGGGAGCCGGATTCGGAAAGTGACGGTGATGACCGCAGTATCTCTACCCTCTTTTCCATAGACAAAATAAGATGTTCGATATGACTTATCATGCGCGATGAGTTCAATTTTCCGAACATCATGTCCCTCCTCAATTCCTGATTCAACGGAACGCTCACCTCTGTAAATGGGAACGTAAACAGGAATTCGTCGGGTCTGGGTGAAGATTCTTGGCTTTTTTTCATTTTTATCTGCCATTTCTCTGACGCCCAAAATCTACGCAGTCATCCCTGTCTGAGAAGAGGATCACACCGTTGAAGGTATCCTCGCTCAGGATGACGGCCTGCCCGCGGAATTCATCGCTCTGCAGGGTGTAGCTGTGGATCGGCCGATGCCTTGAGGAATGCACCACCTCTGCCAGCAGACCTGGCGGCACGCTGGCGATGCACACCCCGGTCTGGGTATTGTAGAGCCACCATGTCTCGAGGTTATCAGCCAACAGCGTAAGACCGAGCCCAACAGGCGCGGCCAGCATCAACGATCGGATCATTTTTCCATCTCTCCGTTATAACAACCCGCTGAGGATTGCTCCCCTCATAACGTTGGCTATAGGACGAGAACGGTTGACAGGGCGCGCATCCAGCAAGGATGCGAACATCGGCATCTCCGAAGAGGCCGGTGAACGTCCGTGGATCTGCCCTCGAGATATCGGACTCGATGAATGAGGCGCTGTTGTTCGTCTCGAACGGATGGCGGCAAGCTGGGTCGATGTCGATCCCGGCCACCACCGGGATGCCCTCTGACGTCAGACCTTTGGTGAGGCCGCCCGCTCCGCAGAACAGGTCAACGCACGCCAGCCCGGGCATTCATTTCTGCCCCCCCTTGCTGGCATCGAGGTAGGCCTGCACCGCAGCCTTGGCGATGGCCTCTGCATCGTGCTCGACGGACGTGTTGTCGGGGATGAGGATCGCCACCACCGCGCCGATGACGGAAGGGATGGCGGCTTGCCAAGACATGCTGCCGGTGAGCCACGCACTGGCCACGCCCAGGATGGTCGCAATACCGCCGACGGTGGTCGGCTGGCGGATGAATTTGGAAAATGTCATAGGGACCTCCTTTCTCAGGCGGCGGTTAATTTAATTCCCGTTTCCCGAGTCGTCAAGGTTTTTCTTCTTCGCGATGAGCGATACTTCCGTTTCCAATTTCTGGATGAAGCCTCTGATGTCGGCGATGTTTTTCTCCAAATTGTTGATATGCTCGTCGTCGATATCCAACCGGCGATTGTGCTCGCGGAGCTCCTCGGTGTGCACGCGGATTTCCGAGATCTCGTTGGAGATTTCGTCGAAGCGGTGATTGATTTCCGAGATCAAGCTTACCAGCTGCGCACGCATCTCATAGGTCGTGTGATTCGCCGACACGACGGTCGTGAAGATGAGCCCGATGATGCCCATCAGGTTGACACCAGAGAGCGTGTGGAACTGGAAGTTTACCCTGCGATGCAAGGGGGTTTCCTCATCGTCCTGACGGTCATCATCGTACATCTCTACGGCCCTTTCAGTCTGCTCTCATACTCGAGAAGGTCGAAGAATTTCTTCTGCTGCTCGGGGCTCATTTTCTGGACCATCTCCAGCATGCGCGGGAACGACAAGGGGGCCCCCATGCCCCGGCGCAATTCTCCTTCGATCTGACGCGGGGTGAACCCTGCTTCGGTCATCTTCTGCACCGCTTCGTCGGTTTTGCCAAGACGCAGGAGTTCGCGGATTTCCTGACGCGTCTGCTGCTGATGCCAGCGCTTGGATTGCTGGTAGGCGTTGATCTCCGACATCGCCGGGCCGCCGGGGTAACCGTGCGACACCGTCATCCCGAAGAGCTGCCCGGCCATCCTCAAGTAGTCCTCCGGCGTTGCCTGCCCCTCAAGCACGTTCATCGCCCCCTTGATGGCCTCCATCGGCAGCACGTCGTTCATGATCATGTTGGCCACGTAGCGCGCGACTTGCGATCCCTTCTCCGAAGTGTCCCCGTAAGGATCGTAGATGGCACGCCCCAGGTCATCCCGCGCCGTGTAGAGGGTAATGAGCGGCCGGATGAAGGGAGATGCCTTGTTCCGGATTGTGTTGTAGGTGTCCGTGAAGAACCCGATGATGTCCTCGACCGATTTACCAAAGGGCATGCGCACATAAACGGCACGCCCGTTCGGCTCGAACCCGACCAGGATCCGATGCTCCTTGGTCCGTTCGTGGTGGCTCATCGGTCCGATATGGGGAGACAGCGCAACACGCACAATGTCGATCGGGTTCTTGATATCCTGGCCTTCCTTCAATTCGCGTTGAAGGTCATCCACATACGTCTGCATTTCCTGCTGAACCGCTTCCTGCACAGGCACATTATGGTGTGCCATGAGAGCGACATCCGCAGCGCTCTGCAGAGCGTTATTGAGAACGGAATACATCGTAAAGTCTGTGAGTAGTATCCCAAGGGCGAGCCGCCGCGCGAAGTTATTGGCGGTCTTCCGCTGCTCGCTCTCGATCATCCTCTGCAGGTCGATGGGCAGACCTTGGACGGCCGACTTGATCACGCCAAGGCTCGACATGGTGTAGGAACGCGAGAAGAGGATCGCGTTGAGCACCTTCCGGGCGCCTTCCGACATGCTCTCCCGGGGGAGAGCGCCGGTGAGCAGGTTCGCCATGTGAGACGAGACGATCAACGCGGCATCGTCATCGAGGCCTTTCTTTTTCGCCTTTTGGTAGAAATGCTGCGCAAGTCCTGCTTGCAGGTCGGCCACCCGGTCCCACAGGAGGGTCTCGTGCATGATCTGCCCCAGCCGGTCGATGCTCTGCTTGACGGCCAGGGAGATCTTCTGGGCCGCGCCTTTATCGACCAGGCGCACGGGGGCCGAGAGAATGGCCGCCGCGATGTTTGCCGTCCACGACCGCCCCGGCTGGGGCGCCACGATCCGCTGCAGGCTTTCCGTCTCGAGGAAGCCGTAGTCTCGAGTGATGGGCACCAGCCCCGATCCCAGGAACTTCTGGAACTCGTTCGTGTTCTTGCGCAGGGCATTCCCGTCGAGGGCCATTTTCACCAGCCGGGGGCTCACCGGCAATGCGCGGCTTGCGATGACGAAGAAGTGCCCCATGCCAAACAAAATCGAGGTCATCATCCGGCTCTTGAGCTCGATCAAGCCGCGGTAGAGGGCGCCTTGCTTGCCGCCGAGGATTGCTCGCAGCGGGCCCTCAAAAACCCGGTGGATCCGGATCGGGTAACGATGGTAGCGGCCTCGGTAGGGGGTCTGCTCCCAGACGGAGAAGGCCGGGTGCTCCGGCAGCGTGAAGTATTCCGACAGCCGCTTCGGCGCGTGCTTCTTCGCCGCCAGCTCGCTCTCCTCGGCGGAGAAGTGGAAGCGCCGCATCATCTGGGGAGTGCCAGCACGGAACTCGTAGGCGAAGCGGTTCAGAGCCTCCGCCGCCGGGTTGGGGGCCTTGAACAATCCAGGATGCGGCCCTTCCTTTTCTGCTGGCTCTTCTTCCATCTCCTCAGGGACTTCTTCCGTCGTCTGGTCGGCGATGATCGCTCCGGGGTCCTGCTGTGGCCCGACCTTGTAGTTGCGGATGAACTCGATGAGCTCCCGGGTATGCACCGCTTCCCGCAGCATTCCCATCACGTAGGGGATGACGGAGATGTCCCGGATGAGATTGTTCTGATCGTCGAAGACGCGGGGCGTGTAGGACGGCAGCGACTCTGCCCGGAACATCCCGAGCTGCCGGGCTCGGTTGTAGACGGTCAGCAGCTGATTTTGCAGGGCCTCGACGGTGGTCTTCTCCTCCAGCGACAGGCCGTTGAGCCCTTCGGTCCCCGGATCGATCCCGAGTTGCCGGGCTTCGCTTTCGCGGTTGGCCGCCTCCCACATGCGCCGCCGCTGTTCTGGCGTGAACTTCGAGGCCAAAGCCCTGATGATGGTGAAGCTTTCGTAGCGTGCCTCCCGCAAGAGGTTGGCCGTGTGCTTGGCAATCCGCTGGGTGTCTTCTGTCCCCACCGACATGGGGGCCAGCACCATCTGGGTGGCGTATTTGATATCGAAGAGAGCCGAAATGCCCCGATGCAGGGTGGTCCCTATTCTTGGAACAGTTTTAGACCACTCGAGGAGTTTTCGTTCCCAGTCAAGGAACGCATAAGATCGGGGAGGCTCATGTTTAAATATCGAGACGTAATCTCTAAGCACTTTTTCAGCCTCAGCGGAGAAGGCATCATCATCAATTCCCTCTTCTCGTCCGGACTTATTTCCGATGCCACCGGTGAAGAAAAGATTATCCTTAGGCAGATTTCGCTTTCTATCAGATCGCGAAGTTGCTTGTGGTCTGTTTCCTTTAATAAATGAAGCGATTGCCTCAGAAACGGCTTCAAATGAGTTCTTTCCATCCTTCGGGGAAAAGATGTCATTATACCAACTAAAAGTGCCTCTATGGTATGAGTTGAGGTGATGGATGAATTCGATTGCTTTCTTTCGGTCATTTTCGTTCATTCCTTTCAGTCTTTGGGAAAGACCGGTCTTGTATGATTTTACATCTTTGTAGTAACTGGTTTTGTAGTAACTGGTCTCGTTTGGATTTACATTCTCTAGATTTACATTTCCCTCTGCCTTTGCCAGAAGGGAAGTAGCAAAATACGACAAGACAGAGAATATAGAGGCAAGATAAGGTTTATCGTATTTCTTATCCAAGTCCGTCTTCATTCGCGGGTGGTAGTATTCGAACCCCAAAGTCTTGGAAAGGGATGCCATGATCCCAATGCTCAAGAGTTCTTTGGCGGCCTCTTTTCCTCTTTTCACCTCCCGATCTAGATAAGTATTGGCTACTTCTTGAAATTCCTTCGCGAATTGTATGACGGGAAGGCTCATGGAATTGAAATCTTTGATAATAGACACTGCCATGTAAGGATACCATTTATCCCCGCGAAAATCTCCGCGGAAGGACATGGCAATAGGGTTACGCAAAAGAGATTGCGTCAGAAGGTCATGAACATTGAAAACCCTGTTCAAGTTATGATTGTGGACACTTATGACACGATCAAAGTGTATCGCATTTGACGGGGAAATTGGAACGCTATCTTCTCCCCCTTCTATGGCAATTGAAGGAGAAAGGGTGTCAATGTTGAATCCAACGAGATGCTCGTTCTTGTTTTCCGGCTCACGCACGAAATGCGTTAAAAGAGTCAGGTTGAGCGGTATGTTCCATGGGTCGATTTTGTCGGCGAATTCCTTGTATCTCCTTTGCGCTTCATCCATCTTGAACCACGCATTGCCTACAAACTGCGAGTCCAAAAATGGCTTGTTCAGGATAGACGCAACCGGTTCCTCAAGGGCCGGTATCTTTTCTGTCTTTGAAACCTCCTTTTTTGTTTTTGAAGGTTTCTTTTCTGTTTGTGGATTTTTATTTCCTATCTCTGCATTCTTCTTTTCTGGCGGCTGGCCTTTCCCGAAAACATCGGCAGAGGCATCATCGTAAATCTTGATGAACCTCTTTTTGATGCCTTCGGGCATCTCGAACATTCTGTAATTCTTGATCGGCGCGAAAATGTTCGGGGTGTATATGACATCTCCTTTTTCTGAAAAGGCAATCGCGGCTCCATTGTTGGAATTCACGTAAATCTCTTTATCAGGTGAGGAACGAAGAGGCCCCTCGATCTGTTTATAGGAAGGAAGAGACGAAATGACGAAGTGAATTTTTCCTTTTTCGGATTCTCTTTGTGGCTTAATGCCCAGCTTTTTAAAAGCATTCATCGCGTCTTTGACGGATTCATACACATCTGGGCCGGTGGGTAAAAGCGCTTCCGCAAACCTCTCGCCCTTATCGGCTGGAAGAATGGGGATGCTGTCAGATGCGTTTTTGACGACATAAAATGATTTCAGATATTCGTCTTTTATTCCGGAAGGCAAAATGCCAGTTATGTCTTTGTATCTGTATCTCGGAACCCCTTCTTTCGATATTTGAATGGACTCATTATTCTCCCCTCCCGGCTTGTGAAATTCAAACCTAAACCTCGCAGCCCCTTCTGCGAGTTTGAAATCCGGAGAATGGGAAAGCGTATATCCAATCGCCCCTCTTTGGTCTATCTTTTCGCCAATAGCCAAAGAGAGCGGCAATTCATAAGGCCGCACATCCTGTATGTGCTTCTCCAAGGTGCCAGCAGCAATGACAGGATGAGGAGAAAAGATCGCGCCAATCTTCTGATTGAAGAGGGCGTCCTTTTTCTCCTTATCCAAAATGGATTGGACCTTCGACGATACGCCGCTGTCGAAGACCTTTACGAAAGCCTCCATTATCTCCTGTGGGAACGGCCTGAAATTATCCATCTTGAATTTTCGCCTCGGATTGTAATCCAAGGCGTAGTAAGCCCAATCTTTATCGAATAGAATGGCGCTCTTGTTTTTCTTGTTGTAAAACAACTCGCCTTTGGGGCTGGCGATCCTTTCTGCATTGATGTCGTGCTGAGCTGCGCTGCGCAATTTCTCCAGAGGGGTGTAAGAGTAAGCATCCCCATTGGGGGCGTTTTCTAGCAGCTTCTCCTGCAGCTCATCCTTGAACTTGCCGGTAAAGAGGCCGCGCAGGATATCAATGGCAGCCTCTTCGGTCAGGCCGTAAGGCTTCCCGTAGAGACGTTCTTTTTCTTGCGGAGAAAGGGGCCCGGTTACCTTCTTCTGCTCAACGGGGGGCACATACTTGGGGCGCTCGTAGCCTTCTGGGGGCAGAAGAGGAGCATCCAGGACATCTCTTTCCGACAGAGGCTTCTCTAATTGAACCGGCGGCTCAGGCTGCGGTTCTTCGGCTCGAGACTCAGGCTGCGGTTCTTCGGTCGGCGCAGGAGTCTCCTCCGGTGCAGATACCTTTTTTCGCTCCTCCTCCGCGGGGACCGGCTCCGACACCGTAGCAGGATGCTCTGCCTCTGCTGCAATCGTGGGCCGTTCAGCCGTAGTCTCAACTGCCGGTTTCTCCTCCGCCCTGGCTTCCTCAACCTCAGCGTGATCAACTGCCGGTTTCTCTTCGGGCTTGGCTTCTTCAACCGGCGCGGGAGGAACTTCCGGAGCGGATGCCTCCACAACCTCTGGCTTCTCTTTTGGTGCAGGCTCTTCAGCAGCAACAGGCTCCTGAGGCTGCACTTCCGGTGCGGGGGCTTCGGGTGCTGGCGCCTCCGGTGCAGGGGCCTCCGGTGCATGGGCTTCGGGGGCTGGAGCCTCCGCAGCCGGGGGTTCTTCGGGCTTGGCTTCCGCTGCTTGAGGGATCTGGCCCCAAGGATGGATGGCTTCCGGCGCAGGAGGCTCCGGAGACCATGGCGGCCTCAGACCAGCCGGTATAGGCGGTTCTGGAGGCTGGGGACCCTTGACTCGCGTGTCGTAGCTCTGAGCCAGCCGCTGCACCCATTCTGGCGGCAAAGGCTGGAGCTTGCCGCGTTCCGGGTCCGTCTTGTAATGGCTGACGTAGTAGACGTTATCCTTACCGACGACGAGCGAGATTTTGTTCTTCGGGTTGGTGTAGACGATTCCGTTTTTGCGGAGCGGCCCAGACGTTTCCCGCTGCCACTGGGGGGAGTTTTTCAAGACGGTGAGGATCTTCTCGCGATCGGTGAGCTGATCCGGATCGCGCAGCTTGGCGTCCTTGAAGAGCTTCGTGCTGTCGAAGACGTCGTGCACCCGCTCAGGGGGAACCATCCTCTCTGGCTCGGCCGAGGCCTCTTCAGGGGGAGCCGGATAAGGAGGCGTCCCTTTCGTCATAAGGTCAGGCCATTTTGGCGAAGGGGGCCGGAACAAGGGATCGTTCGTCGGGGGCGCCTCAAATTGGGGGCGTTCTCGAGGCGGCAAAACATCCTCTGGGCTCTTTTCCCAGAAGGGTGACGCAGGCGGCTTCAATGAGGCCAGCAAAGACGGATCCTGCTTGGCCATCTCGTGCGCCGCGAACAGCCAATTCAGATCGCTCAGAGGAACCGGTTGCGGCACATTGCGTGCTGCCCCTGCTTCCATCGGAGGAGGAGACGGCGGCCCGGGTTTGACGGGAACGCCTGCGCCTTCCTGCCCTCTCAGATCCGGCGGCGGGAGCTGTTCGGGCTTGTTGAAATCCAGCGAGTATTCTTCGCCGGGAGGATGCACGGGCGGACGGAAACCCGTGATGGCCCCCATCAGAAAGCCAGCAGCGGCGTTCGGGCCCAGGGCATCCTTCAGCCCATCGGCAATGGAGCGGTTTGGATCGTAGAAGACCTTGGCCGTGAGGTTGTCGGCCACCTGATCGGCAGCCCCCACCCCCGTCATGATGGCGGCCGTCTTCATCCCTTGCCGGATGGTATCCTTCAGCGAGTCCAGAAAGGTCGTGCGAAGGGCAGGCGGAACGGAGCTGACGAGATCACCGATCGGGATGGACGCCAACCCGGTTTGGGCCAGGGCATTGATCGCCGCGGCCGAATGGGCATCCTCGCTGCTGGCCCCATACCTCTTTGCCGTCTTGAAGGACTCGTCGTAGCTCTGCCCAAACATGCCAACAAGAGAAGCGGCCATCCCGGCTTCGCCCCCCGTGGCACCCAGAGCGATGTAGGGGAGGAAATTGCCCAGAATGCGGCCCGTCTGGTAAGCGAAGGAGCTGCCATAGCCGAACGGCGGAGCCGCCTGAGACATGAGCCAGCTGCGTTCCTGCTCGAGCCACTGCACGGCAGGACCGGGCTCGGGGACTTCCTTCTGCTTCTGGGCCAGCTCCTCCATGGCCCCCGCTGCCATCGGACCTGCTTGTTCGGTCGCGTCCGGACGCATGCCGCCAAACAGACGGCCGAACCCAGCAGCCATGCCCAAGACATCGGAAAGCCCATGGGAGAAACCGCTCTTGAGAGCCTGCAGCTCGGTCCCTGCGGAAGGCGGCGGCGGTGTGGTGGCCTTGATGAACTCTTCCGGCGTCATCTCCCAGGGCGCTTTCGGGAGATACTCCGGCGCGCCCACCGGCGGCGGCGGGTTTGTCAACCTCGGCGGGAAAGGCAGCGCCTGAGGCTGCGCTTGAGCCTGCGCCTGCGCTTGAGGCTGATTCTCGTCCTGTTCAGGGAAAAACGAACCGAACCCGCTCATGATGGCCGCCTTTCACTGGACAAGACGATAGGACTCTTTCTGCCGCGGATCGCCGCCCAGATACTGCCACCGGGTCGTGCCCCATCTGTAAACAGCACCTGGCCGCAGCCCCCATGGAGGGGCCGGTGGGGTTGACGGCGCCGATGCCGACGCAGCCGACGGGTTGGCCGCTGCCGGTGCCGCCGCAGATGCGCCTGCAGCAGGACCCGGGCCAGAGTCAGAGCCATACTGGATGCGCCGCGCCATATCGACGATCTCAGGCGTAAACCGATCCGGGTTCTGCAGCACTTGCGCGACCATCTTCGGGTCCTTCAGCATATTCTGCATGAGGCTCATATTCAGCAACGCAGACGTGTTGGCCCGCTGATTTTTATCTCGCAGGTAATCCTCAGAGGCCTTTTCTTTTTCCTGAGCAATGCCGATCCTCTCATCGCCCTGGGTCTGTTTTCTGCTCTCCTCTTCATCGCCATGCTTCATGGCCCAATCTCGGTATTTCATCATGCTGTCAGCAAGAGCCTGATAAATGTTCAGACGGTCTTGCATCAGAGCAATCTGATTCTGCAATCTCTCTTGACCCAATTCATATTGCTGCTGCAGGCCTTGCTGCCTCAGATCGGCCAACCGGTTGTGGTAATCGCTCATGGCCTCCCGGTAGGCCGCCTGATTTTCCATCTGCTGCTGGCGTAGCTCCGACGTCTCTCTCAGCCGGTCGCGCGCTTCTTGCACACGCCCCAGCAGATCATTGGCGCTCAACGACTGCCGCTCCCAATCGTTCGCCCCCGCCAGCATCCCCGCTCCCAGATTGGCCAACGGGAACGGGCTCTGCCCTGCCGCCATGGCTGCACCAGCCTTGAACAAGCTCAACCAGGGGTTGGGTTTGGCCGACTGATAGATCTGACTCCAGACCGCATCGCTGTCCGGCATGTTCCCAGACGGGGGCGGATTGGAGAAACCCGCAGGGGGGGATGCACCCGCCGCACTAGCATCCCCCCCTGGTCCCATCCCTGCTGTGGAGGCCCCCCTCGGAGGCAGGGACGGAAACTGATTGACAGCGTTATCCATCGCCGTCGGCGATCCCTCGTAGCTCGCCTTGGCAACCGGAATTCCCTCAACATGCGGGGCAGGCGGTGCGGGCTGACCCAGGTTGCGGATGTTCTCCCAATCCGCATCGGTCGAGGGCCCGCTATCGGTGCCACCGCCCTCGGCAAACCCTCGAGGCCGCTTGGTGCGGCCGCCGCGGTTCATGAACGCAAACGCCCCCAGGATCGAGTCCGCCATATCGGTCGCCGCCGCCGTCCCACCTCCGAGCAGGCTCGACAAACCGCTGAAGCCCCCCATCGCCCCGAACGCTGCCGCCCCAGCAAGCGCCGTGCCGCCGATCTGCGACATCAACGACGGCTCCATCGGCGTCGTGCTTGAGATGCCCCCGGACAGACCGCCGAGGCCTTCGGCAATACTCGCAAGCCAACCGGTCGTCTGGAAGGGATAAGCCTGCGCCGCCAGGTAGTTCTCATAGGGGATGTTCAAATACTCCTGCGCCATCTGCTGCTGCAGGCCACCCGTCTCCAGCTGAGCCGCCGCCCCCTGCAGCGCCATCGACTCCGCCGTCGTGCCGAGATTGGTCTCAGCGAACCCGGCCTGCGAAGCGAGCCAGTTCTGCGCCTCCTGCGCCCCCAGCTGCTGCTGCTGCTGCACGTTGAACTCACCCAGCGCCGTGTTGTAACCGGCCTGCTCGAGACCGGCGAGTTGTGGAGCCTCGGCCAGAGCCTGCTGGCCGGCCAGCACACCCTGCGCCACACCCCAGCGGTTGCCACCCAACGCACCAGCCGAAGCCGCATTCGCCGTGAGCGCGTTCGCCTGCTGCTGATTGAGATTGGCGAACTGCTGCTGCGTGGTGTTGACCACCTCCTGCACGTAGGGGTTGTAATATTGCATGACGTTCCCCGGCGAGAACTGCATGACGTTCTGCCAGATGGGCGTCTGCGAGTTGGCGATATACTGCTGGGCCTGATTGTAGTAGGGCTGCGCCATGCCCTGCGCATTGGCGACGTTCTGGATCGCCGCCTGCTGCTGCTGCGACAGCGGCGCGACATAGGCCGCCGGATTGCCCCCCGCGTAAGGCTGGTAGGGCGTGTTCGCAACCTGCTGCGCGCGGTTGAAGGCGTTCTGGTAGGCGTTCAGAAACTGCGGCGGAGGAGAAGCCTGCGTGACGGTGTTGGTGCCACCCTTACCCATCTTACCCTCCGTCGATCAAAAACGTCGCGCCTACGAGCCGCCCATACCTCGAGAATAGCTTGATTTTGCGATCCAGATCAACATGCGGGAGCAAGGAAAAATAAACCGGCGCCCCCGTGTGCGTCGCCCACCATTGGCAAAACCGCATCAGCTTCAGCCCGAGCCGCTTCTTGCGGTAGTCGGGCAGCACATAAATCCCGAGGTCGGTCCAATACCATTGGTCATCGGCGCCATACCAAATCTTGGCAGGCTGCAGCCCGACCAGGCCCCCGAAATCTTTGCCTGCAGGCGAAACCGCTACGACCACACCTTCCCGCCACGCGGCCTTCTGCATCATCCGCCGGACGTCTTCCTCATCCATCTGCGAGATGGTGCACCCCTCCATGTGCCCTTCAAGGCAGATGCGCACGGCCCTCTCGACATCGGGCGGTTCGAGCAAGCGCACATCCTCAGGGAAGGTTACGGAATTGGGGTTCAACATCAGGCCGCCTTCGAAGGTTTCTCTCCCAGCGTGATGTCCATCAGAGGCAGATCAGGAAGACCCATCCCGAAAATCACCCCGATCGGATCGAAGTGGCGGCTGTAGATGGAGATGGTCCCCTTCGCATCATCCAGAATGGAGGATTCCGCCAGCAGCGGGATGTTCTTTTTCTCCATCTTCTGGGACAGCAAGCAGTAGTGGCGCAGATAACGCATCAGGAGAATGGCATGCCCCTGGCCGCGCCATTTCTTGCCCACGCCATACCAGCAGATCTTGTGATGGAAATCGTCGGTGTAGAAAAACCGGTCCAGGATGATGCCCAGCGACGCCTCCACCTCGTTCGGTTTTCCCACAGCCACCACCAGCCCGTTTTTGATGGTATCGGACACCGTCTCACGCACCCGGGGGGCAGAGACCGGCTGCACCGCCGTCTCGTTGAGAATGGGGATGAGGAAGGTCACGATCGCATCCACATGCTCGGGACGGGCCTTCCAGATCTTGGAAAAGTCAGGCTGCTTGGCCATCAGTGCTTCACCGGCGGCTTGAGCTTCTTCATCTCGTCGATGATGTGCTTGCGGGCCTTCACCACAAACTCATCGAGGATCTTATGGCCACGCTCGGTGCTCCCTCCACCCAGCCGCTTGACCACCTCGGGCGGCACGATGAACTCGCCGCCAGCCGCGAAGATGCGCGTCTTCTGCGGGTCGGCATCGTGCTCCTTGCGTGTGACCCCTCCGGCCGCCTGCCGGTAAGGCAGAAGCGCGGGCCCGCTATCGAACCCAGAAAGCCCTTGGATGAGCCGTCCTTCGCCCGGGTAGAAATCCCAGGCGCTCGGCGCGAACTCTGGCCGCGGCGGCCGGGGGATGGTGTCATGCCCACGGCCTCGAGGCATCTGCGTGCCATACGGCCCCACGTTGAGCGCCATGGACAGGACCTTCGCCCCTGCCAGCGTGTTGCCTTCGCCCAGACCGGCGACCACATCGGCGGGGATGACGTAACTGTCCACCATGGGCGCAGCCGCCACGTGATCGGTGCGCCCCGGCACCGACGAGTGGATCAAACCCCGGTCGGCCGCCACGTCGCGCCGGATCCACCACGGATCCGCTTCCGACATCGGCACCCCCAGCATGCCACCCCCGAAGGCCTTCGGCAGGATGCGCCCCCCATCAGCCCGGTTGGCCGCTTGCTGTGCCATCAACGCACTCAACATCTGCGCCTCGCCGGGGTAGTAGGACGTCACCGGGCTTGCCATCTGCGGCGACGGCGGCGTCGGAATGGTGCTCCGCCCCGTCGCAGGCGAGACCGGCACACCGTAAGGCCCCCCCGCCATGGCCGCCCCCAGCGGCAGAGGCATTGGCACACCGCCGCTCTGCAGACGGGAAGGCGCAGCGCCGCCTCGAGCCAGAGGCATCACACCGGGGCCCGACACTCCCGGCAGCATTCCCCCAAAGCCCGCCCCGGTGCCACTCACGCCACCCCCAAGCGGAGCCGCCACGGTCGGCACGGCGTTCAATGCCGCAGGCGCCCCCGCCGTTGGCTCGGCCGTCACACTGGTCGGAGCGGTCGGAGCGGCCGGCACACCCGGTGCACTCCCCGCCTGCGGCCCCTGACTGGCGATCTGCTGCGCGGCAGGCCCCCCCACGTTGGGCATCATGAGCTTCTGCTGGAGGATCGCATTGGCCATCTGGCCGAGGGGCGTCGATGAGCCCAGACGCGCCACCGTCTGCTGAAGCTGCTCGGGCGTCATCGAGTAATACATGTTGAGCAGATTCCCCGTTTGGGGAGAGGCCACCATGGAAGCCGGGTTCACCCCGCCCATGGCGCTCAGCATCATTGAAGAGAGGGAGCCACTCATTTGCGGAGCTCCTCACGAATTTTCCGGATGACCTCGGGAGGAAGCGGCTCGGGCTCACGATAGGGCTCAGTCGCCACCCAGGACGGGATGTAGTCCGTCAGGTTATGCGTCGCGATGCCCACATCGCCCTTCTTGAACTCGTGCGTGTTGCGCATCGGATCCGCCACCACCTCGAAGAGGATCTGCTCCTCGTTCAGGATGGTGCGCACCTTGCAGCGGAGGGCCTCCCCCGGCAGTTCTACCACGATCAGATCGCCCGGCTGCGGCATGGGGTGATTGAAGACACGATCGCGCATGATTCCTCCTACCCTACCCAGGCCCATGTGGGGGCCGCGGAGTAGGTGATGGTGATGCCTTCATTGGGTTTGAGAGGGAAGGCACCACTAGTAAGACCCGTGACCACGCCGTTGACGCTGATCTGCGAAACGGTCCCCCCCGAGACGTAGACCGTGACCGGCACGCCCGTGCTGTTGAGCACCTGCGTCCCGGAGGCAGGCATCGTCGGAGTGGTGATGGCCACCGGCGAGTTGAAAAACTTGACGAGAACCTGCTGGATTTGAGCCACGTTGCGGCTGATGTTCTGCAACGCCTCGACGATCTGTGTTGAAGGCCCCGTTCCCCAGATGTTGCCGCTCATCTCCATTCCTCACTGATAAAAATCAGGCTCCTCCTCATCTTCGTCAGAGACGAGTTTAAACAGAAGATCGACGAGCGTCAAAGCTGCCGTAAGGCGTTCACGTGGATCGCGGTTGGTGTCCCGGCTGATTTCGTGAAGGTTCAGAAATACTTTCCTGAAAATAGATTTTATCGCTTCAAGGTTATCTTTGCTTATCCCCGCCTCTGGCGGAATATCGAAAAAATTGGAAATCCATCTCTCGATTTCCGGCTCGTTCATGATTTCTCTCCTTCAGGGTTGGGGAGCTTCTTCTTGATCTGCTCAAGCACGTTGGCGAGCTTCTCGACCAGCGAAGCGGGCAGCTTCTCAATGTCGATGGCATCTTCCTGGGGGAAATCCTCTTCGCGCTGCCGCGGCTTGCCCCAGGCTCGCTCGAGGATGGTCATGGCGGCCATCATGCGGACGCGTTCATCGGCCTCTTCGTCGTCGACCAGGTAGGAGAGATACTCGATCGCGCGTAGGCTTTTCTCGCGAGCCAGCTGGACCACGTGCCGGTATTCGATCTTGTTGCGAAGGCGCAGTTCCTTCGCGGTCTCCGGCATGGGCAACTTCGCATCCCGGCGATGCTGAGGGGGGATGATTTCGTAATCCATGTTACCTCCGCCCCGCGGGGGCTTCTCTTACCCGGATGAGACCGAGCCGGACGAAACTTCCCAAGTCGTTCCCGCTGAATTGGAATTGGAAGAGACGCCCTCGCACTCGCGTATTAACATATTTGGTCGTAGGCGTCAAGACATAAGGCCCGTACGTTCTCGGCGGATCATTCGGATTGTCCTTGGCGTTTATGGTCATATTGATCTGGCTGTAATTACCGAGGAAATCCGGCTGCACGAAATCGATGAACGAATATTTATCGCCCTGGTCCATGGCCTGGAAACCCGTCTCGAAGGACCAGGAGATGGGCTGACCGTTGGCATCGTTCGAGACCTCGTGCATCATGATATTGCCAGCAAGATCCGCGCCGACGGGGTTGCCGACCGGGCTTTCGTTCACCCATGCCGTCCGGTCGAGATATCCGACATCCCACAAATTCTCGAGGAAATTCCACTTCACGTAGCCGATCTGCTGGCTGTTGGTGCCAGCAACGGGGAAATACCAGGCGACCTCGTTGAAGAGCGTGTTGACGGCAGCGAAAATCTGGTCCAGCTGATTGTAGTCGACCTGGTAGAAGAAGAAGTCCCACACCGGGCAGGCCAGCGGCGTGACATAATAGCCGTTGTAGGAATAAAATCCTCGCAGGTTCGGCCAGACCACCAGCTCGCCGGGGACGGGGGCGGTAGAGCGCATCGAGATGGCCTCGCAGCCCACACCGATCTGATTGAAGCCGAAGACGAAGGGGAGCCCTTGGTAGGTCATCGACCACAGGCCTTCGTCGGTCCAGATGAGTGCCCCCAGGCCGAATGCAACAGCGCTGACGATCTTGGAGCCGTTGGGCAGCTGGAAGTTCCCGGCCTGATTGTAAGCCGTCGGGGTCCAGGACTGCATGTTGCCCGCATCGGACCAGGAGATGAGTGTGGGCTGGAAGGTCCCGTTGAGCGGCGTCCCACAAGCGACCAGGATCTCGACCTGATTCATCATGAAGACGATGGATGTCTGCGTGGGCGCGTTGGGGAGCACCGCTGCAGGTTGATCCGGCGAGCTCGGCGACCAGTAAAAGATAGGCCCCCCGGGAAAATTGGCGATCAGGTCTTGCCCGAAATGCGTGAGGCTCCATTGGCGCAGATTGGATGGGATGACCGCTGCGCCGCTTTGGCCCCATGGTCCTTGGCCGTAATTCCCGATGCCGTAACCTGTCAACGACGTGTTGACGGCAAAGCCAATGGGATATTGATACTGAATCTGCAGATCGCCGTTATTCTCCGTGGCCGAAGCCGTGCTGCTCGCCACCTCTGTCACCTGGATGGTGAACGTGCTGCTGTTGATGACAGTGACAGGGTATTGACCTGCGGAGATCGTCATGCCGCCGACTGTCACCGGGATGACCTGTGTCCAGACCGAGCCGGTGCTGAGCCCATGATTGGGCAGTGTCACCTGAACGGTGCCAGACCCGGACGTCGTTTGATAAACGGGAAGCGTCGGAGAACTCGAAGATGATGCTGCCGTTGGTCCTGTGATGTAATACTCTCCAACGTTCGAACCCAAACTGGAAACCTGATATTGGCCAAAGAGCACCACCCCGCCAATCGATACATGGCAGTTGAAAATCACCCATTGGTCGAGAGAAGGATTGGAAGAAGCATCGACGACATAGAAAGTGCTGGACGATGCCGTGCTCGTGATGTTCGGCGCATTGTTCGTCGTGTTGACGATAGGCGTGATGTCAAAAGGAGCGGCTGGATTGGCGGGAGATGTATTCTCCAGAACGTAAAGCTTTTCGTTGGTGCCCGCGGCAAGCCACGTGTTGCCTTGCAAATCCCCCCATCCCAGCAAGCCACGGCACGTTCCGATGAGAGGCGCACTGCTCACGGATTGCCACCCTCCCATCTTTTGGGGAAGGCCATTCATGAAGCGGATGAGCTGAGACGAAGATAGGCTGTCCTGATTTAGAACAGGAGTTTTTTCGACATTGACTCCGGATTTGATGGAAAGATCACGAACCGGCATCTCACAAAGCTTCTATGATGACGCCACCATCGGCGCCGTTGCCTCCTCCTCCGCCCCAGACGCCGCCGTTGCCTCCTCCTCCTGGACTATTACCGTTGGCTCCGCTGAAAGGAATCCCAGGGCTCCCTTGCACTGGAGCTGGGCCACCTCCGGCAAATGCTCCGGCCCCCTGGCCAGCCAAGGCATAATAACCATACAGGATTATCCCGTTTCCCCCAGGATAACCTCCTATAAAGAAAGCAGGAAGACCGCTGGAGCTTCCTCCAGGTGCTGGCGCACCTCCACCTCCTCCTCCACCATTAGTGTTCGCGGCTATTCCTCCCCCTCCGCCATTCGCGGTGATAGTGTATCCCGCTACGGAAACTGAGGACGCGCCGCCAGAAGCACCATTGGTGCCTGCTCCAGATGGGCCACCACTACCTCCACTTCCCCCAGCTCCGACCGTTATGAATATACTATCCCCTGGACTTACTGGAACGATGCATTCCGTATAACCTCCACTACCGCCACCACCACCAGCAGATTGGTCTGATGTGCCTCCACCGCCCCCACCAGCGCCCCACACACGAACGCGGAGGTAATAACAGCCACTGGGAACAGTGCTGCTGTAATTTCCTGCTTCCAGAGCAGCAAAAAGTAAAGTTTTGTTATACCCAACGTTATTCCCGGAAATCTGTATTGAATTCGCGTTTAAGTTATTGTTAATTACGACTTCATTATCAAACGTTGCCCCCTGAGCTCCGATAGAGCCTGATATATCAATGTTTTGTTGAACAGACAAAGATCCAGAAACGGTGGCGTTCCCGGAAATGGTGGCGTTCCCGGAAATGGTCGCATTCATAAAATTCACATCGCCCCACATTGAAGCGATGCGCCAATTCTCGCCATCCCAAACGCATTCCACACCAGTCGCGTAAGACGAAGAAATAGTAAAGCTTGATACAAGAGAACCAGTGCCGATTGGCAAAACAAATCCAAACGAACCGCCCGCATTTATCGTCGACGCAGAGGTAGACGTGTTACCCCCATTCCCATAAAACCGCACACGCTGGCCAGTAAATGATCCCGCATTCAGCGTAATGGTCAGGTTTACAGACTCCAGGAAAACATCGTTGATATACGAGGTCGGCGTATAACTTTGATTGGAGGAAGGGGCAATATAAGAATAAAGCTGAACCGCATTGACAGAGCCATTCGACCCATACGGCGCATTGGGGAAAGCCAAAGGCGCCACCGAATAAACGTTCGTCCCGTCCGACCAGTATACCACCGCCGTCCCGGGTTCAATCGTCAGCGTGCTGCCCCCGCTCACACCCGTCGTCAGCACCACGTCATAACCGCCGCTGGTCATGTTCTGCGCCCAGCCCACACGCGGCTCGGCGGGTATCGTCACCGTGCAGGCCGACGTCAGCGAACCTTCGAAATTGATCAACGCATACCGCGCCTGATCCGCTGCGTTATCATTCGCCGTCAGCGTGTAAGCTGACCCGCTCAGCGTCACCGTCGTGGGCTGGCCAACCGCATTCTCCAGCAAGCCTATGAAGGTATTGAGGATATTCCCCCATTGATTGGCAACCGAGAGGTCCCCCGGCTGCATGATCGGAAAACGGAAGGTCGGCGTATAGGTCGTCGTCATGGCCTAGGAGTTCCAGAGAATGGTGTCGGTTGAAACGGCTGCCAGCCCGGATCCTGAGATTTCCGGCGCTGCTCTTCCTCGAGCGCGTTCTTCAGATTGCTCTGATACCGCTCCTCCCAGCTGAGCGCCAGCTTCGGATCATCGGACTGCATGCCATAATCCCGCATCCACCCGGCGGCCTCTACCATGCACGCGGAGAAGAACAAGTCCCACATGAAATCGCCCAGATAGGTGTTCGGGTTGGTCGGGCTCATCGGTGCAGGCCGCCACGTGCCTGTCACCTCCGCCGTGTAGTTCTGATCCGGCGTCGGCGCCACGATGATCGTCTTGTGGTCCAGCATCGCGTAGTAGGCACACGGGCTGCCAGGCGGCGCGACCATCCCTTCGGTCGGCCACACATTATCGATGAAGTCCACCGAAACCCGCAGAAACCGCACCCGCACACCTTGGATGGGCTGCAGCCCAGCGATGGGCACGATCGCCGAGAGCGCCTGCACCACGATCGGGTAGTTCGGGTAGACGGGATAACCGTCCACCGTCACACCGGTCATGTTGTCCAGTGGGACCTTCCGCGAGTAGGCGGTCATCTGCACGGTGGCGTTCTGCTGACGCGTGGCCAGCGGATCGAGCTCGCGGTAGATGCGAAGCTCGGCATTCTGGATGAAGGTCGGGATCGAAGCGGTGAAATCCGGGTTGGCCAACGCGCCATACTGCTGGCAGTAGTAGCCGAGCTGATCGACCAGATACTGGTAGTTGTATTGCGAAGCGGCCATGTCAGAAGGGCACGAATTCCCAGGTGAGAGTGCCGGTGAAGCTGATGGTAAGCGTGTCTCCTTTGCTGACGGGAACGATCGTTTCCGAGCTGGTCAGGTTGATCTGGGCGCTTCCCCTTTCCCAGACGAATGTGCTGATCGTGCCGCCGGTGATGAAGTAATGGCCACCCAGCGGAGCGGTCAGTGTCGTTGGAGACGTCGTCGCGCTGCCTGACGTCGGAGAAGCCCCTGCCCCCTGATACTGGAAGGTGTTGTTGAGAATGAACGAGCCGTTGCCCTTGAGGTTGATCGACAGGCCGATGTTGGTATCGGCCCCCGATGTCGAGATGTTCGGCACGCCTCCGCCAGCAGAAGCCCCATTCAGCACGATGTTATTGCCAGACGTCAGGGTGTTCTGCGCACCACCCACCACCTTGATCGGCGTGACGATCTGCGCCCCATACCCGATGACGGCGTTGTAGGATTGAAAAATATCCGGCGACGCCGACAGCACTTGCAGATAGGAGCCATTGAAGAAAAAGTCGATCATCGACGGCCCGATCGCACCAAGAGTGATCTGCGTCGGGTTCCCAGACAGACCGATGAATCCCCCCGTCTGCGTCTGGATGACAGCAGGATAGGTCCCCCCACAGGAGATGCCCACACGCCATCCTGCAGGCAACCCGGTAGGAACGGTCAGAAGAATGTTGGGCGAATTGACGTAGAAGATCTTGCCGTTATCGGACGTCTGGAAGGTGTAGTTCGAACTCAGCTGCCCTCCAAACTCCAGAAGAAACAACGCATTCTGCAAAGTCGGAGAGATGAGCAGCTGATTGAGCGACTGCCCGTTGATGGCATCGACCTTGCCGCCAAATGCATTGTTGAGCGCTTGCGCAGTAAGCGGAGGCGCGCCGTTGACGAAACCCGGATTGCTGTTGACAGGGCTGTTGCTCATACCATGTCCTCGGGAATGATCATGCTGAGGGGAAGCGGTTCACCCGTGGGTGCCGTCACCGGCTGCGGCTCGTTCGTTGCTTGCGTCCCGCTATCGGTCAGCGGGGCCATCTTGCCATTGATCAGATCCTGCACGCTGAACACCGGCGCTTGGCCTTCCTGCTGCCCACGCCAGCCCGGACGCGGATCCTTCACCGGCACCGGATCGGGCCCGATGATCACCGGCTGATACTGCGGCTGCGGCCGGTCATCACACCGGGGACAGACCAGAATCCACAGATTCTGCAGCTGGAAACCGCGATAGTCGAACTGCCAGTTCAGCTTGTAGTGATTGTAGCGAAAGCCGCAGCGGTCGCAGAACGCAGAGGCCCTCGGCCTGCGCGGATCGACGTTCAGATAGCGGGATAAGGGAAGCGGCATGGCACCCTGCTCTCAAGAACGTGCGCGAAGGTGCGCACGGTTCCCTTCCTGCCCCGACGTGTCTTGGTGACCACCGTCGTCTCTGACAGGCGTGACTTTCCCGGCTACGGCAGAGGCCCCCTCTGCCGTAGCGCCGCCGTTGCCGGCCGGACTCGCCTCGGGTAGGGCAGTTGCGGTTGCCAGCCGTTTCAGGTTGAGCGCCGCGTTGTGGTCGCGGTCATGGTGCGTGCCGCATGCGGGACACGTCCATTCCCGATCCTTCAGCGTCAGCGCCTCGTTCTTCCAGCCACAGACGGAACACAGGCGGCTGCTCGGATACCAGCGATCAGCAATCACTAACCTGGTGCCGTAGCGCTTGGCCTTATACTCCATCTGCGCGCGGAACTGTCCAAAGCCCACGTCGCTGAGGGCGCGGGCGAGATTGTCGTTCGCCAGCATCCCCTTGACGTGCAAGTCCTCGACCACCACCGCTTGGTTTTCACGGCAGAGCCGAGTGGTGAGCTTGTGGAGGAAATCCGCTCGGATATTGGCAATGCGGGCGTGCAGCCTTGCCAAGGTCGCAGCGGACTTCTTGCGGTTGTTGGATATGATCGAACCGCCCGTAAGCACCACATGCCCCCCTGCCGCAGCAGAGATGGTAGCCGGAGACGTGGTCGCCGATCCGGACGTCGGCGTGCCACCTGTCCCCGCATAGGTCAAAGGCCCGTCGATGGTAAGACCGCTCACTTCCAGGGTATTGATGTAGCTGAGATTGGAAGTGGTCAGACCCTGGATCATCCCTGCCGCCCCTATGGTCACATTCCCGCTCATCGATAATACCCCGACAGCTCTGGAACAATGAAGCTGCTCACCTTCTCGCGGTCTTCATCCCGCGCCTGTTTTACCACGATCTGCGCATAGGCAAGAAGTTTCTCGGCCCTCTCCGGCTGGAATTTGATCGCAAGATGCGCCGCCAGCAGCGAGACCAACGCATGCAGCCAGCGGTAAGGGACATCGGCGATCTGGCCATTGGCAAGCCCAGCCGTCTGCATCTGCGTGAAGGCGAAGAACTGCAGGATGTAGGGCCCGCTCTCATCCGGCACCGGCCAGACAAAGAGCTTGCCGGGAAACCTCCGGTCGAACCAGAACGTCGTCGGCCGCCCCGGATCGGATTTCTGCGGGATGGCCGCATAGTCGGAACGGCCAAGAGGGTAGAGGATGATGTCGGTCGGGTTGACGGGCTGCTGCAGATCATGGCTCGTCTGGAAAGCGATCGACGTCTGGCCATTGTTCATCGGCACGGTCTGCGCATAACCGGCCACCGTCGATGCCGTGATGGTAAAGGTGTTCGCATCGAACACACTCTGGACCCCGTAGGGCCCCTGCAGCAGAACACCACCGACCTGAACTGGCACGTTGATCTGGAACACCTGACCCGGCATCAGGCCGTGATTGGGGAAGCTCACCGTCACCGTCGCGCTGCTCGCCGTCGTCGTGAAGGACGGCACCACACCCCCGCTGCTGACGGTCTGGCTCGCCGCCGTAGAGGCCTGCACCGAGATCTGATTGGGGGCCGGGGTGCTGTAGACCAAATACTGGCCCGACAGCACCACCCCTCCCACCGAGATTGGGACCGAGACGATGATCGGCGTCCGGGCAGGCGGCGCGTTGTTGGGGACCTGGATGGTGACGATGTTGCTCCCCGCCGTCGTCGAGCACACGGGAGCGAAATTCTGGAAAGCCCCCATCGTGAACTGCCGGAGGAAGACATCCAGCACGTCGATGATTTTAGTAGGAATAACATACTCCGCCTGCCCAGGAGCCATCAGGACGGAGAATTCCTCGACTTTCCAAAGGTTGATCCCGAGATTGCTGAGTTCGCTCTGCACGAAATTCAGGCTCCGCCGCGCCGACTGTATGTGCTCGTCGGTCAGCTGAACCCCGCGCATCCCGATCCGCTCGAACGCCTCCATGACGAGCTCGGCGATCGTCGGGCCCCATGCCGAATTCTGAGAGGTGTAGAGGGAGGCGCTCATGACAGATGCGGCCCCGTGATCGGGTTGATCGCTACGTTCGAGACACTATAGGGAGCCCCCTGGATGTAGACAAGCGGCGTCGTGCCGAGACACGACAGGCCAAGAACGAACGTTCCAAGACACGAGTAGACGGTCTCGAGGTCCTGGGCCGTGTAGGGGTTGCTCAGATTGGTGACGCCCTCACTCATTCCACTGCCCCGTCCTCATCACCTCGGCCAGCCGGATGGCCCGTTCCCCCACCTGCCTGGCCCAAAGGGAATTCAGCATCTGATCCGCCGCCGCCGAGAAGTTCTTCATCTCAATGGCCTGGATCATTTCCTGAAACCCCAGCAGGTTCGCCACACCCATGTTGTAGGCCATGTCGAGCAGCACAAGCTGACGCAGCGTATCAAGCCCGGTGAACCAGGAGTAGCGCTGCAGCTCCGTGTTGATCTCCGAAATCGCCACACGAAGAAGGGCATCAGCCTGGAGTGGACTGATGCCCGCAGTGAGGTTCGTGCCATACCCGATCGTCAGGTTGCCGGTGGTGTCGGTATAAGGAAACGCCCGAAACCCCTCCTCCTGCTTTAGCCTCGCGACCAAGCGCTCAAGGTCACTCTCTGAGAGCATAAGACCCTCATTTCTTATGCAACTTCTTCAACGTCATCGCCAGCTGAGCGCGTCGGCGGAGGGTCGGATTATCAGAATGCGCAGCAGCCTCGAGCTTTTTCTGCGGGATCTTCTCCCCCTCAGGCACCCCGAGTTGCCGATGAAGCGCCCCGGAGTGCTTGATGGCCTTCTGAATCCAACCCCCTTTAGCCGCGCTAGGGAACCCTCTCAGCGCCGGGCTCGTCCTCGTGCCCAGCTTTGCGAGAGGGCCCAGGCCCGCTCAGGTTATGCGCCGAAGAAAACACCCCGCCACCAGACTCGCGCCGATGCGTGCGGCCCCCGTGCTTGCGCTTTTCGTGCTCGTGCTCATGCGTGCGTCCACCGCGGGCCCGCTTGTGGAGAGACCGCTTCTCGCGCTCGCCCTCCACGTGGCCACCGTGCTTCCGCTTGTGGTGGCGAACGTGGCCACCCCGCCGGAAGCCATGGTCCTCGTCATCCATGGCTTCATCCATGGCCTTGGACCTCTGCGCATTATACTCATAGACCCGGGGGTGCACCCTCGTCTCGTGCCGTTCCGGATCACTCACCCGATTGCGCCGTGCCATTTGTCGCTCCTTTCGCTTTCACTGCACGATGCCCGCCTGCTCGCCAATCGCCCGGACAGTCCCGGTTGGCCCAGTCGAGCTCCCTGAGGTAATCGTCACCCTCCACCCCTTGAATGGGCTGGTGATCAGGAGACGGGTCGAATACGTCGCTCCAGTCAAAATCGCCTGCACGAAGGGAGGATCGGCATAGGGCCCCGTCATCGCCGTAAACGTCCGCGGGGTCCAATAATCATCAAGCGTCACCTCGATGTTGTAGGTCACGGTTCCCGTCACCTGAACGATGACATTCAGCTCGAAGGGCGTGATCTCCGTGCTCGGCATGCGCCACGCCGATGATCCCACCATTGTCATGCCCGCCGTCACCGTCGAAGCCGTCGCCCCAGAAGCCGTGATCGACGTGACGGTCAGGAAGTCCAGATTGCTCTGCGCCGTCGACGCGTTGGCCCCGGGGAAGACATCAACCTGCGGTTGACCATAGCCATTGGTGCCCTTGACCGTCCACGTGATGCCGGAGTCATCGCCGGCAGACGTGATCCCCACCCGGCGCTGCGTGTCGAGGATCGCCACACCGTTCTGCACCAGCGATCCGTTGAGCACCAGCGCACCGGGCCCGCTGAGAGATTGGAAGGACGCAATCCCTGCTGTGTTATAGGCGGCCAAGGACTTCTCAATGACAACAGGTCTCATGCAGGCGTCACCCCGAAGATAGACCCCTGACCATTGACGTTGACCAGATTATAGGGCGCCACCGCCGCCCAGATGTGCAGACCCGACGTGCCGTTCGAGGCCGTCGGCAGCGCATAGGTCCCCCGCACACTCCCCGTCGACGACGTCGCCGGAGACGTCTGGTCCGCCGCCACGAAGCCGGTGTTGGCCGTCTCCAGGGTCCCGGCCCAGTAAACCTGAACGTAGGACCAATCGTAGACAGCGATGGGGAACTCGTAGATGTCCGTCGTGCCCACGCTGTAGTCATACGTGCTGGTGAACTCCGGCGTGACCGAAGAGATGAACTTCCATCCCTTCTTGCCGTTCTGCGTCACCGCGGTGGTGCTGGCCGCCGGAACCGTGATCGTCTCGCTCTGGGGAAGACCATAGAGGTCATACCCCTTGACCAGGAAGCTTCCCCCCGGCGAAGACGCCGCCCCCGTGATCGAAACCGCACGGGCAATCATGGTGCGAGGATCCGGAACGGCCACGGAATTCCGGACGTTGAAGAAGATCAGCGCCGGAATGGCGTCGATGCACAGCGTCCCGGCAGGAACCTGCGCACCGGTGGCCGCAATGGTGACCGAGGAGGAGAGAACGTTGATCCCGTTCCCGCTCGCCGACACCAGCGTCATCGGCGTTCCGGAGGTCACCGCCTGCGCCGCCGCGATGTTGGTGGTGCTCACCGCTGCAGGCACCGCATCCACCAGCAGCATCTTGCCGGTGAGGCCAATGCCCAGAGCCGAGAGCCCCCCGTTCGGCATCATCCGGTTGAGGCCCATCCGGGGGTCGATCGTCCCCATGCCGAGATCGAAGAGAGACGGCCCCAGATCGGGGTTCTGGATGGCCCCTCGCGGCAGCTGAGGATTGTCCCGGCTGACCAGGACGGGGCCTTCAAAGGTCGTGATCATCGGCCCCTCCTATCAGATCAGGTTGATCGGGAATTCACCCCAGACGAAGCGCGGGTTCTTGTAGCCCACCCCAAATCGCATGTAGCCGACCACCAGCAGGTTCTGCGTCACCGTGTCGACGTCAAGGTTGATCTCGAACGGCGTGCGGATCAGGAACACGCCGCCATCGACGTTGGTGATGACGAACCAGGCGTTGGGGTTGGTGAGGAACTCGTCCACCGCATACCCTTCGGGAAGCGCGCCCGAGGACACGATGGCCGAGATGTCGTTATCGGCCGTCCCGGTGCGATACTGGGATTTGAGGAGCCGTTCCGCCGTCCACTGCAGATAGGGCGGCACGATCAGCTTCCGCCCACGGAAGAACTGGATCAGCCCTTTCTGGTCCGGGATGTAGCGGATGTTGGTGAGAACCGTCTCGAGGGCGCTCTCGTTGAGCTGGAGCGGAACCTGCGAGGTGTTGGCATAGGTCCCCACATCGATCGGGTGCGCCGTCGAGAAGAGAGGCACCCCGTCCGCACCGATCGACGGATTGTAGACCTGCCCCAGATTGAGCACCGAGGCCGCCACGATCTCTTCGGTCTGCGCGAAGGACTGCAGAAGCCCCATCGCCATCGGATGGAACGACTGCTTGTAGAGGTTATCCTCTAGCGCTTCTCGGGTGATCGAGAACCCGAGACCGTAGCTGTGGTGCTCGATGTTGTAGATGAATCGCTGTCCGGGGCTGTTATCGAAGAAGGTCGCCGTGCCTTCAGCTTTCAGCCGGGCCAGGCTGGTCGGCGACATTTCGACCCAGCGTTCCAACGCCATCTCGGAGGTGCCTACCGAGAGGAATTCGGTATAGCGCCTCGGAAGCTGCGGATACTTCCATTCCAGCCCTGCCAGGCCAGGCAGGAGCAGGTATGGAATTTGAGATCTGTTAATCATTTCTCCTTACCTCCTCCTCACGCCAGCACCGGGTTATTCAACAGGACCTGGATGATGTTGTTGGCCTTCGAGGCGTTATAGCCGTAGAAATATCCCGGACCGGTTGAGATCCCCACGATCTTGAACGGCAACGTCGTCGCCGTCGCCGAAATGGTGGTCGGATCCACCGCCGCCACAGACATCCCCGCAAGCGTCGGCTGCCCGCTCGACCCCGCATAAAGGTCGATGTAGGACCCGATGGAGGACTGCCCCACCGGGCCGCCGTTGACCTGCACCTCGAAGATCATCTGCGGATCCGTGACGACGCGCCCCACCACCGGCCCCGGATTGGGGTAGGGGGACGTATAGTTCGCCGGGTAATAGCCAGTCCAGGGCATGTTGAGGCCCTGGCTGGTCGGAAGCTGACACCCGATGAAAATTCCAACGATGCCCGAACCGCCCTTCTGGTAAAGGTTCAGGTAGCCGCCCGAGAGAGTGACCGGATCACCAAACGCGATGGACTGGCTGTAGCCCACCGGGATCGGGAAGTCATTGTAAGCGTAGTTCGGGGCTTCACTCCCGATGAGCTTCGTGACCCGGAACCCGAATGGCGCATAAGGATTGGCCATTTCCCATCCTCCGCCCGAAAGGCTCCCCGAGCCTGCCCACCCCGCGCCCCGCGCTAGGGACTAAGAGGACCCCGTCCCCTTTTGGCCCGACGCCCCGCGTCAGACCGTGTCACCCTAAAAAATCAACGCCTCCCTGTCAAGGGTTTTTAGAAATTGATCTCGTCGTCCGGGATCTGCTGGCCCCTTTCGTCCTTCTTATAGCGAACTTGGTAATTGTCCATCCTCGCCTTCTCCAGCTGATCGTTCATCATCCTGCTGGCGTCCTCGATATAAATATTCTTCCAATCCTCGGCGACATCACGGTCGTTTTCCATGAGGATGAGGCCACCAACGATGATGACGTCCTTGGTGTAATTGCTCCCCATGATATAGGGATGCCGCTCAGGCGGAACGGGACGCCAGCCGCCCTTCTCCCAATTGGCGTAGTTGGTGTTATCCTCCTGCCCCATCAGGTTATACCGCACCCAGACATAGGCCTTGTCCGGTGGAATATCCTCGGGAGGAATCTCATAGGGGTTCGGAATGCGCCGCGGCACCCCACGCGTCCGATTGTCCATCCGAGTGATCGCCCCACGTTGCGGAGACCGGTTGCCGCTCATCATCACCTCCATTTGTTTTTAGCGAAATTTTGCATCATCTCTTGCACACGCGGCGAGTTCTTCTGCATCGCGTAAATCTCGTAGCGGCTCAGCACCCGCTCGCCATTGGGCTTCACATAACCTTGGGTCGGGCTGTCCTTCAGCATGAAGTCAGCCGCCTCTTTCTCCTCGGGCGTCAGATGGACGACCCCAGGACGGCGAGACGTCGTGGTCGTAGACCGCGTCGGGGAATTACGGGTAACCGGCATGACGGGAGGACTCCTCTTACTAGACTCTGCACGGGGTTGGCTCGGCACCTCGATGCCCTTGTATTTGGCATAGGCCTGCTCGAGGACCTTGAAATATTCGGGGCTCGCCCGCTCATAGCCTTCCATCAGCGCATAATGGTGCGCACTCGCCAGCCTCTTGTAAAGCTCAGGGTCACGCACCGCATCCGGATGCTGAGCCAGCCACCGCTGCTCCTCAGGCAGGAAATTCTGCCGGATGTGCTGGGCCTGCGCGGGCTCGAACATGGAGAGATCCACATCGCTATAAACCGGCGGTTGAGACGGAGCCGCGGTTCCACTCTCCAACGCCGCCATCCGCTCCCGCGTCAGCTGAAGCGTCGCTTCGATCCGCGAAAGCTGCCGAGTAAGCCGAACCGCCTCCTTATAGTCGCCATCTTCATAGGCCTTCCCGATTTTCTCTTCGAGAGCAGCCACCTCGGCTTCGTTCTTTTCAATGGCAGCTCGCAAAGTCTGCAGCGCAGCGTGGCTTTGGGCAGCCGCTGCCGCCTCTCGCGCTGCCGCTTGAGCTGCCAAAGCGCGACGCTCAGCCTCCTCACGAAGCTTTTTCTCACGCTCGAGAGCTTGCTTCTGCCTCTCAAACTCCGCCAGCAGGTCTTCATCAGAAATCGACTTCGCCTCTTCTTGCTCACCTTCGTCTCCTCCCTGGCCCTCTTCCTCAACAGGCTGGTCGAATTCGACAGTAAAGCTCGAAGCTATCGGCTTCTCAGGAAGACCCGTCTCCTGTTCGAGTTCTTGTTCCGTTCCACTCATGCTGGCCAGTCTCCTCTCGCCGCCGTCAAAGCGGCTTCCAAAAGTCTCTTCGTCCACCTGCCGATGTGATCGCGCTGCAGGATGTTCTCGTCATAGCTGTGAAGCAACGTGTCGGCCTGCCGATAGAGGTCGTAGTCCTTGCGGAGCGCCTCCAGAAAATTCTGAAACGCATCCCGCTTCCCATGCATGGCCGGTTTGATGCCGCCCCACCCGGCAGCCGCGCAGTCAGCGATGTAGTCTTCAAGCTTCTTGACCATCAGTAATAGATGTCTGGCTCTTCAATGACCGCCGTGATCTTGACATCTTCCACGAAACGCACTCGGGTGTAGTTGACCCCGTTCACCGGCTTGCCCGCGGCATCAACCGGGAAGGTCGAATAAATCGGGAAGAGCACCCAGTCGCCCACCTTCGGCGTTACCCCTCCCCATTGGTGAGTCTCATCCTCCTTGAAGGCCAGCGGGCCCATCTTCAAAAGCAGCCCCACCTTCCCCTGCCACTTGTCCTCTGCCTTGGACGTGTCGGGGATGTAGAGGCTCACCCCGGACGTGGTCTTGACCTTGTCGGGCCTCTGATAAATCGCCACCAGGCACAAAGGCCCCAGCACGGTCGTCTTCTCCGCCACCTCCTTGAAGGCCTTCATCAGGTCCTCCTTCGGATCGCCGTCATGCACCGACCGCAAAACCTGGACCGTCTCGTTCATGATCCCTCCGATCTCGGCTTCCTCAGGAATTCCAAAAGATTCTCCAGGACCACGAGCTTGCCCACCCCTTCGCGGTAGGCCGTGTAGTCCGCCACCATGCCTCCAAGAAGAATGCGCCGGGTGTCCTCACGCATCTTCAGCAGAAGAGCCAAGAACCCACGACGCACCTCTTGGTCGCCCAGAAGATAATCGTAGTAGTCGATGGTCTCGTCGCGGATCAGCATCCACGCGCGCCCTTGGTGCGGCCGCCACGCCGCATCGGCTGAGCCGTCGGCGCCCCCAGCGGAGCACGCGGCGCCACCGGCGGAACAGGCCGCTGCGCAATCGGAAGCGGGATCGGAGCCACCCGCGGCGTCGCCTGCGGCAGGTTGATGATGTTGATGTGCGTGCCCCGGTGATTAGCCCGGCCCCCCCTCGCATACTTGGTCAGCGGCTCACCCTTGTGGAGATGCTTCTCATGCTTGTGGATCATCTCCGAGATCATCGAACGATCCTGCTTGGCATCGGGGTGCCCCTTCGTCTCATACCCCATCCGCTTCAGAAGATCATGACCCCGCTGTTCACGGTGCTTCCTGAGATCATTCATGGCCCTCTCCTTTAGGTTCCTGCTGCGCCCTATGCGCCGCCGCCATCTGCATCTGCTCCCTCAGCATCTCAAGCCGCTTCATCTCCAGATCCATGAGATGCTCTTGCTGCTTCGCCGCCGCCTGCTGCCGCTGCAACTCGAGCTCGATCATCGCCTTCTGGCGTTCGATCTCTGCGTGCATCCCTTCGGCCATGGCCTTCCGCTGGCTGTCGACCTGCTCGTTCTGCACCTTCTGCATGTCGGCCTGCGCCTTCACCATCTGCGCCTGCGCCGCCATCAACGGCGCCTGCATCATCGGGTTCGGGCCCTGCGGCTGGGGCGGCACCAGGAATTCCGCGGCGTCCCTCACCCCGACCGTCTGCCAAGCCCGGAGATGGACGGCATACTTATTGTAGATGTCGGGGTTGGTCTGGGCCATCTGAATGAGCGACGTGGCCAGCAGCACCCGATGCGTCTGGCTGGGCACGTTCGGATCCGATGCCGGGACCAGATCCACCTGATTGAAGGCAAGCTGCCCCAGCCACCGGCGGCGCGGGTTGGGGATCACCTTCACGATGCTCTCGGGGTTTTCCTGGATGACTTCCTTGAGAAGCTGGAATTCCCGCGCCTGCGCCGTGTGGAGACGCTTGTGGACCACCGCGCTGATCTGCGTCTGCTGCTCGATCATCGCCATGATGGTCCCCACCGGGATGTTGGTCCGCCCCTCCCCCGTCTCCATCATCACGGTGCCCGCCATCTGACGGGAGTCCTGGGCAATCTGGGCCAGGAACTGGATGAACACCGGCGAGGGGTCCTTGTAGGGCAACGGCATGATCAGCTTGCGGATGTCATCAATGCCGTTGGCGTCGATGTCGAACCACTCGCCCGGGCTCGGCGCAATCTCGTTGGTGCCGGTCCGGAAGCCCCCGATCTTCAAGCCGCCGGGGAAATTGGCAAACATCCCCGCATCACAAAGGAGCCGCCAGGCAGCCGTGAGGGCCCGGGTCGAATTGCCCAGCAGATGGACATAGCCCAGGCAGAGAAAATCGAAGGCCGGGATCATCCCGTAGTGGACGAACATCTGCCGCCGCATGAAGCGGTCATCCCCGGGCCGCCAGTTCCGCCGGATCGACAGGACTTTCTGGCTGCTCGCCTCCACCGTCACCACGTAGGGCAGCATCAGGCCTTCCGGGGCCCCCTCTTCGATCCAGCCATACTCCCGCGGATCGAGATCCAGATGCGTCTCGTAGATGACGTAGGAATTGGTGTTCTGCGTCAGCGTGCCGCCCCCAAGCCCCAGGACGTTCTTCTTGGCCTGCCGGACGTTCTCGATGTCCTGGTAGGGCATCGGATCGCCAAGCTCCACCTGCCGCCAGTCCCCGAAGAGCTGCATGCGTTTCATCATGCCCTGGGACATCTGGCTCTGATGCGTGATTCGGCTGGCGGTATCGAGCGACACCGTGGAATTGGGAACGATCAGGTCCTCGACCTCGATGCTCTCGCAGACAGGCCGCTGCCGCACCGGGCAGTAATAGACCTTCCTGAACCAGTTCCCGGAGAGGAACACCGAGAAGAGCCCCCGATCGGTGTCGGGGTAATATTCGGGCGCCCCGTTGGTCAGGTAGAGGTTGAGATCATCCTCAAGGTCCTTGGCCAGCGCGTCCAGCATCATGTCGCTCTGGCCGTTGATCGTGACCTTGACCGGGCCGTTGGCGGGGAGCAGCTCGGCCCGCGCCATACCTTGGGCCCGCACCACCGACTCGAGAAGCAGAGGATGGGTGACCGAGGAGACGTTCCGCTTGTTGGCCTTGGTGCCGACGATCTCTTCGATCTCGAGGCCGAGAAGCTCGAACCCCTTCCGGTAATTGTCCATCCACTGCTGGCGGTTCTGCTTGTCGCTGTCGACCCCTTCGATCACGAGCTGCGCGAGCGCGTCAACAGAAGGTATATCGTCAGCGAGATTGCGGTAAAAATCATCACCTTCGACAAGACGGGGAACAGACGCATTAATATTAAAAATGTCAACACTTCCATCGGGGTTGACCTTTACCGCTGGGTCCTCGGGTTTCTGCGTGGCGAGAATGCTCGCCGCAAAGCCGCCACCAGCATCAGGGATGGGTTCGCTCATTCCTCACAATCCATATTCCATGGCGATCCGTGACCGGGTGGCAATCGTCGTCTTCGGCTCCTCCGGCATCCGCTCCCAGGAAATCACCGCCAGAGAGATTTTGCGCAAGTGCATGAGCGCCTGGGAGACGGTATCCGCCAGATCATCATAGCGCCCTCGCGGGACGGATGCAACCTCATCGATGACCATTCTCGCCCATTTTCGATCCGGAGCATAGACCATGCCATTCGAGAAAAGCGGCTCGACCGACTGCAACCGGGCGACTTTATCCATGCGCCCTGGGTTCCACAGTTTCACCGCGAACTGGGCCGGGCGCATCAGGCGGCGCACCTCTTCCGCCACGGCGTGCCCATGCGCCTTGTCTTCGACCAGCAGCATGTCCGCCTGCCGCCGCTCACAGGTCTCCATCACCTTCCGGACCAGGGCATTCAGGTTGAGCCGCTGCCGCCATGCTTCGATGAGCAGGATTTTATTGTTCTTGTTGGCATCCGCGAAAATCCCCCACACCGTGCAGGCGGAATAGTCCGAGGTCTCCTTCACCGTCATCGCGGTATCGAGCGATACCAGAACATATTCGAATTCCGGGTAGACGGCGATTTTCTTCGGCTCGCCATATTCGTCGTAGATCAGGTTCCCGGCACTGTCCCGGGCATGCGCCCAGCCCATGCTGCCATCCTCGGGGGGCCACATCTTCCACATCTCGACCGGGATGATCGAGCCGCCGCGGGGCACCGGGAGCTGCTGATACTGGCCAGCCACGGCATACTGGCCGAGCACCGATTCATCCCGCGAGACCACCTCTTCCGGGTAGCGCTCGGGCCATGCCAGCTCGCCTTCCTCCTTGCGGGGATCGACCCAGCCGATGCGGGTCTCGCACCGCCGCTCGGGATCGAACCGCATCGGCACACAGAGATGCTCCCAGTCGACCTTCTCCTGCTCGAGCAGGAACCCCGTCGCGTCATCCTCATGACAGCGCTGCTGGATGACCACGATCCGGCTCTCGACCGGGTTATTCAGACGGGTCGGCATCACTTCCCGGAGCCAGCGGTTGGTCGATTCCCGGATCGCCTCACTCTCCACTTCCTGAACGTTGTTGGGGTCGTCCACCAGGATGTAGTCCCCACGCTCGCCGGTGCCGACGCCCATCACCGAGGTGGCAAGCTTCCATCCCGTCTTCGAATTGGTGACCTTGATCCGGTTATCCCCGACATCGAATTCCAACCCCCACAATTTCTGATAGGTCGGATGATTTACGACCTGCAGAAAACGCATGTTATCGCGTTCGGTCAGGCTTTGCGAATAGGAGACGCAAATGAACCGCGACCAGGGTTTTTTCTTCGGCCCCCATACCCATGCCGGGAAAAACACATCCGTGATGAGCGACTTGCAAAATCCCGGCGGACAATTCACCACCAGACGTTTGAGCTTGCCTTCACACACTGCTTCGAGATGCAGGCAAAGCGCGTCGATCCACCATCCATCCACGAATTTCGTCGCAGGCTCGACCGCATTCCACATCAATTGCACGAAATATTTCAGACTGCGCGCCGCCTTGGCTTTCTTGACCTTCCACTCCAGATTTTCCAAATTGTTCAGCGTCAGAGCCTTGTTCTTGACAAGACCCATTTTCTGGAGAATTTCGAGGGCGTCGGCTTCATCCATGTCGGGGCGCTTGACAAGCTAGTTCATGCTGGGTATATTCTCCAGCGGAATAGGAGGAAAAAGATGGAATTGCCGCCTCTCCGCGATTATCAAAGAGAACTCGTCGACAAGATAAAGGCCGCATTTTTAGTTCACCGGAGAGTGCTGGCCGTCGCGCCTACGGGTGCAGGCAAGACCATCGTCTTCGCCCATATCGCCCGTAACGCGGCAGAAACTGGCCGGAAGATTCTCATTCTGGCGCACCGGCTTGAGATCATAGAGCAAATACGTCAAGTCGTTGGCGACCACGATGGGAATATCGAATACTCGACCGTACAGAGCATTCACAAGGTCCAGACCATTCCCGATCTCATCATCATCGACGAAGCGCACCATGCAGTCAATAATAGTTACCTCCAATATCTGATGCAAGTCGAAAACGCCCTCATCCTCGGCGTCACCGCCACCCCACAGCGTCTCGATGGCAAAGGGCTGAAGGACGTCTTCGAGACCATGGTCCTCGGCCCCACCGTCCAGGAGCTGATCGCCAAGGGATATCTCTCCCCCTACCGCTACCTGGCCCCGCCGTCCCCCTTCGACAAGGCCAAGCTGCGCATGATCGGGGGCGACTACGGCAAACAAGAGATCGACCGCATCATCCGTCTCACCCCCCTCTTCGGCGATACCATCCTCCACTACAGGAAATTCCTCGACGGCAAGCGAGTGCTGGTCTTCTGCCCCACCGTCCTCCTCTGCTATGACATCGCCGAAGCCTACAACAAGGCAGACATCCCCGCCGCCGTCCTCGAGGGCAACATGTCCTTCGAAGACCGCCGCGTCATCCTGAACCGGTTCCGGGACGGCGAGATCAAGGCCATCATGTCCTGCGACCTGATCGGTGAAGGCCTCGACATCCCCGCCGTCGAAGGCATCCAGATGCTGCGCCCGACCAAATCGACCAGCATCTTCCTCCAGCAGGTCGGACGGGCCCTCCGGCCTTCCCCCGGCAAAAAAGAGGCTATCATCCTCGATCATGCGGCAAACGTCTTCCGGCATGGGATGCCCGACGAAGAACGCGTCTGGACGCTCAACGGCTATACCCTGTCCGCCGTCCGCATCAAGCGCTGCTACGGCTGCTACAAGGTCTTCGACTCCCGCGAGCCCATCACGTGCCCCCTGCAAGACCCGCCCCCGGAATGCATCCTCAAAGACGAAAAGGCAGGCTTCGGGATACACAACCGCTTCAACGTCCGGGACAACAAGAAGGTCATGACGGAAATCGTCGAGGGCGACCTGGTCGATTTCTGCAAAGAGCGCAGCAAGGTCAAGCTCAAGGGCGACGAGCTGCGCCAGGCCATCCGCAAGGCCAAGACCATCGACGAACTTCTGGATTTGGCCTACCGTCAAGGTTATGATCCCCGCTGGGCCTACATCCTCTTCGCGATCAGGCACAAAAGGCCCCTACCTTATAGGAAGGCACGTTGACAGCGGAAACCGCCATGATCGAAAGCGACGTCAAGAAGCAATGCATGATCCTGCTCTCCAACCGGGGGGCCCTAGTCCAGAACAATTCCACCGGGACGCTTCCTACTCTCTACGGGGACTACATCAAAGTCGGCCTCGAGGGCTCCGCCGACATCATCGCGTGCTGGCGTGGCCGTTTCCTCGCCATCGAGACCAAGCGCCCCAACCGCAGAGGTAAAAAAGGTGGCCAGCAACGCAATCAGGAACTCTACGAAGCCGCCGTCAAACGGGCAGGCGGTATTTACTGGCTGATCAAAAACGTGAAGGAGCTCGAAGAGAAACTCGACGAACTCGAACGCAGCCTTTAGGAGGACACCCATGGATAGCCTTGTCGATCGGATCAGGCCCATTCTTCTTTCCGAAGCGTGGCGCATCCTCCCTTCCCTCTTTCCTGCGGGCCGCTGGGAGGGAAAGGAATACGTGGTCGGCGACCTGAACGGCAACAAAGGCCGTTCGCTCAAAATCAACCCAGAGAAAAATATCTGGCAGGATTTCGCAACCGGCGAACGAGGCGACCTCATCGACCTCATCGCCCACGTGCATTACCACGGCGACCTCAAAACCGCCATTCGCGACCTGGCAAGGAAATACGGCATCATGGACGAGAAACCCGTCCGCACGGCAGCCCTTCCCGCTTTGCAATCCTCCGTCCAGCCCAAGCCGCCCCAAGAAACTACCTTGATGCCTGCTCCAATTCCTGTTCCTCACGAAATCCGTCATACAGAATTTGGGACGGCTTCACATGTTTGGCACATAAAAGATAGCCAAAAACGTTTGTTGCACCTGGTCGTTCGATTTGATACTCCTACTGGAAAACATGTGCTACCCATGGTATGTATAGAGCGTCATGGGCAACGATCGTGGGTTTTCCGTGCTCCTCCTTCTCCTCGTCCTCTTTACGGCCTTGACCGTCTGGCCGATAATCCAAACCTCCCGGTCATCATCTGTGAAGGCGAAAAAGCGGCAGACGCGGCACAAAAACTCTGGCCGCAGCTCGTCGCCGTCTCCTGGACAGGAGGCGTCCACGCCATCCCAAAAGCAGACTGGTCCCCCCTGACCGGCCGCCGCATCATCATCTTCCCAGATAACGATAAGCCCGGCCTCGAGGCCGTCAACGCCCTCATCAACGCCATCCCCAACCCAGGGAAAATCAAGGTCGTCGACGTCTCAGATCTGCCCCCCAAAGCCGACGCCGCCGATATCCATCCAGAAAACCCCGTCCGCTGGCTCAAAGAACGCTTGATCGACCCGCCATCCCAGGAGCCGGTCGTCATGGAAACGCCGGAACCCGAGGGGCAATCTCAGGCTCCGGCGGCTCCCATCTCCATCGTCATCGACCCGAATGACCCGGTCCAAACAGCCAGGATCATCCTCGAAAACCTATACACCTACCAGCTCGACCCTGTCAAGAGCATCTACCTCATCCGCCTCTACCGGGGCGTTTTCTACCGCTGGTCGAACGGAAACTGGCGAGAAACCGAAGAAATCATCATCCGCGCCAGCATCTACATCTTCCTCGAAGGCTGCTACATCGAAAAAAAGGAAGGCCCAGAACGCTGCAAACCCAACCCGACCATCGTCAACGGCGTCATCGACGCCCTCAAGGCCTTCATCGTCATCGAAGACCGGGGCGAAAACCCGCCCTTCTGGATCGATCCAACCGTCCCTTGCGAAACCCTCGACGGCCAGACCGTCGCCCTGCCTCCTGCGGATAAGCTCATCCCCTTCCGCAACGGCCTCTACGACTTGAATTTCCACCGCCTGATCCGAAACACCCCCAATTTCTTCTCCCTCTACACCCTCAACGTCCCCTACGAGCACAATGCATCGCCGCCCAAGGAATGGCTCACCTTCCTCAATGACCTGTGGGGCCCGGATTCCCCCTTCATCGCCATCCTCCAAGAGATGATGGGGCTCTTCCTCACCTCAGACACTTCCTTCCAGAAGGCCTTCCTGCTGCTCGGCCCCCCACGTTCCGGCAAGGGCACCATCGCCCGCGTCATCTCCGCCATGTTCAACAACGAAGCCGTGGCCAGCCTCAGCCTCCACGCTCTCGCCACCCAATTCGGCCTCTTCGGCATCGAGAAATCGCCCGTCACCATCATCCCAGACGCCCGCATCACCTCCAAAAGCGACGTCTCCATGGCCGTCGAACGCCTCCTCTCCATCACCGGCGAGGACAAGATGCACATCGAACGGAAATACCTGCCCCCCGTTTCCGCCACCATCAAGACGAGGTTTCTCATCATCTCCAACGAGATGCCCATTTTCCGCGATGCCTCGAGCGCCATCGCCTCCCGTTTCATCCACATCCAGACCTATAAGAGCTTCCTCAATCAGGAGGACCGCCACCTCACCGCCAAACTCCTCAAGGAAATCCAGGCCATCACCATGTGGGCCTTCGACGGGCTGGCACGCCTCTACGAAACAGGGAAATTCACCTACAGCCCGGTCCAGGAAGAGCGCAACGAAGAGATGATCGAAATCTCCTCGCCCCTCATTCCCTTCCTCAATGAAAATCTCGTCCACAAGCCAGGCGCGAAAACATCCATCCCCCAGCTATACAATAGGTGGAAAGACTGGTGCGCAGAATCCGGCATGTCGGTCCAGAGCATCATCGTCTTCGCCCGCAATGTCCGCGCCGCCGCCCCCCACCTCAAAATCGAAAAAGTCCAGGTGAACAACGAACGCACCAGATTTATCATCGATTACGATCTTGCCCCGTCAGAAAAAATGTCCTATAATTGAATACACCTTCACATGCAAAGGGAGAAAGGATATGGTGAACTATAAGGCTATCGGGGAAATGCTCATCTCGCTCGGTCAGATGCTGACCGCTGCAGAGGAGCCTGCACCGAAGGCACCCGCGCCCGCGCCCAAGCTCGAGGTGCCGAAGGTGCGAAGGGCGCCCCGGCGTGCACCGGCACCGGTCGAGACTCCGGTTACCCGGCGCCGCCGTGGCCGTCCCCCCAAGAGCGCGCAGCTTGCCGTCGAAACTGCTGCTGCCGCCGCTGAGTAAGCTTGACAAAGGGGCCGCTACCCCCTAAATCAGCTCCTGAGTGTCCTCCTAAAAACCCCTCCCACAGCGATTGCGTGGGGGGGGTCTTTTTTCGGTCAACTACCCCCGACTAAAGTCGGGGGCTTCCGCGCTGGTGATGCTGTGAGCAGTCCCAGAACGGCAGCGATGATCCACGGGCGCATGTCCCCCTCCCCTTGGCGAGATGGGTTTCATATCACGGGGAGGGGTTTCGGTTCAAGGATTTTGCGTAATCCACCACGTGATTCACCCGTTCTGCGGGCGCGCCTGACAAGGCCCGGATCAGCTTGCACAACGCCTCCGGCTGGAGCTGGAGAGCGTGCATCACGTCCTTGGGCAGCTTCCCTGCCGCCGTCAGAAACCGCTCGGGGGCCACGCCCAGGGCTGCGGCCATCTTCACGATGATCTTCTCCGTCGGCACCGCCCCCTGATTCTCGATCTTGCACACATACGACGGCGATATCCCCACCGCCTTCGCAAACTCACTCCCACTCACCCCACGATCCAGCCGAACCTGCCTCACTACCTCTCCCAACATCTCAACCTCCGGTTGAACTTCGCCCACCGCTCCATGCGGCTTCTCCTGTTGATTTACCATTCAATCCCATCCCTGTCAACCCCCCTTTCGTTCTATCATCCCGCACCTCATCATCAGCCAGCACACAATCAGCCATGCAGGGTGTGTCCAGATCCCCTCTCCACCTGCCCGGATCTGTCCGGATAAGTGTCCGGATCATTTTTCCCGTTTCGCCTTTCCGATCAACACCTTACGCCATCTGTCCGGATGTGTCCGGTTTTTTCCCACAAACTTCACACGCACACACACGCGCATATACGCGCGCGTATACTCCCTATTACTCTCTCCAGGCCCAGCTCTACCCGATTACATGAGGTTACACGCGCTCACACGTGATAGTTGTCGGTTTTATCCGGCCACATCCGGACACTTTGCCTTAAGCGCTTGATCCATAACGCGTTTCGGCGAAAATCGATCCGGACACCCATCCGGACACATCCGGTCACCGTCCGGACACTTGCAGGCATCCCAATGGGTTACGCCGAAAACTTATCTGGACACTTAACTCCGGACCCCTCTGACCGTTCCGTATCGTCACCGAATTTCTGCCAGCACGAATAACCCCTTGCTCCTGCTGGCGTTTTCCGAACCGCCCGGCGCCCCGCGGCATCCCCGAAACCCGCAGAAATCCGCCATCCGCAAGCCCCTTGCGTTCGCGCACGCGCGCACCCATATGCGTGTCACACGCGCGCGCATACGGCCACACACACCCACCCCCCGCCGCGAAACCCCCTCGTTCCCGCCCCACAGAGCCCCGTAGAAGCCCATATCCCCCCTACCCCAGTAGGGTGGTAGCGGCCCCCCCCCACACAGGCTTCCACGAGCCGGATTTCGCCAGGAATCACACTCAACCTACACGTGTGCTGCTGGCACCCAGAAACGGCCCCTCTTGCTCACCGGACGGTGCATCCAGGCCCAACCGGGGAAGGATCAGGCGGGCGGCATCTCTCCCACACCAGCCAGGCAACGGCCCCTCACCTTCACGCTGCAGGCATCCCAGCACCAAGGAAGGGCCATGGGCATCGGCCCCTCTCGCTGACCGGAGAGGAAATGCACGCGGAAATGCTCGGCAAACGCACGAAACGCACGGAAATGAGCGCGGCCACGCTTTCGGTGCAGGCAAAAATGCCGTGCCGACAGAAAAACGCCGGTAATTATTTACTGAGCGGTGAAGGGAAACCGAATTTTGCCGCGGTCAGAGAGGGGGTCTTGGGATCGATCGTCCCTCCTTGTGCGTTTAACCCCCCGGGTGGGTGCCCCCCCCTGTTGCGGGTGCGGAATGTGGAATGGTGCGGCTGCGGAACGGTTTTGCTAGGTGTTGCGGGCCTAAATGGCGCGCGGTTGTGCGCCGAAGCTGAGGGGGGCGAGCCCAAAGGGGCTGATCCCGTAGATGATCCCGAAATTGATCGCCTTGGCCCGCCGCCGCAGGGCGGAATCG
>OGCG01000117.1_pt1 | contig 52187 bp, 63 predicted proteins | sample 1570061 | NCBI WGS metagenome assembly OGCG01 (sample SAMN06268698, study PRJEB24515) | hot springs metagenome | isolation source: Joseph's Coat, Yellowstone National Park, Washington, USA | place: USA:Joseph's Coat, Yellowstone National Park, Washington, USA
CTACTATTAGTATTGACATTCATGTCACTAAAGAGGGCATTATAACCGACGGCCACCTCATTATTACCCAGATATAATCTCAGTGCATTAGGACCAATGGCCACATTATTTGATCCTGTCAAATTACTAGAAAGTGCAATGTTGCCAACGCATGTATTATTACTACCAGTAGTATTATTAAATAGTGCATTATATCCGACGGCTGTGTTATTATTACCACTTGTATTTTCTAATAGTGCAGCCATCCCTAAAGCTGTATTCTGACCGTCTATGGTATTATTGGTCAGAGCAAAAGCTCCGGCACCTGTATTGTTACTACCATTACTATTGATGAGTACATTGGTGCCGAATGCAGAATTATTATTTCCCGTCGTATTCTTCAAAGCACCTGAACCAAAACCTGTATTGTTCATTATATATAGTGATTAAAAAATTTATTATATCTAAAAATCCAATTAATAGGTTCAAAATCTATTAATTGGATTGAGTTAGATATTTCAACCTATTTTTTCAACTTCGAAAAAAATTTATTTTAGGATAACTTTAAGGAAAACATTGTCTATTTGCTAGACTATTATTAATTTAGATATTAATTCATTTTCCAAATCTCACATGGCAGAGCACAAATCAATAGGAAGTATAACCAATTAATTTATTTTAAGACTGACCAAACATGTTAATTGGGTTAATTGTATTTGATAATATTTGATAATTTTTTTCGGAACAATAAATCTAGTGTTGTTACCAATGCTATTAAAATAGAGAGTATTGTTGCCGGTGCACGTATTATTACTACCAGTAGTATTATTAGATAGTGCATAACTTCCGATGGCCGTGTTATTAGAGCCACACGTGTTTTTGAATAGTGTGGCCGTCCCTAAGGCTGTATTCTGATCACCTGTGGTATTATTGGCCAGCGCAAAAACCCTGGCACTTGTATTGTAATTCACATTACTATTGACAAGTACATTGGTGCTGAACGCAGGGTGCTGAACGCAGGGTGCTGAACGCAGGGTGCTGAACGCAGGGTGCTGAATGCAAATGCCGAATGCAGAATTATTATTTCCCGTTGTATTCTTGGCCAAAGTACCTGAACCAAAACCAACCCATATTGTTCATTTTATATTATGTGATTAAAAAATCCAATAAATAGATGATAAATCTATTAATTGGATTTAATGGTTTATAAGGATTAGGCCAACCGACAGATGACAAAACGGTTCAGAGGGTCGGTTGTTGGGAAAATATAGAGCAGGTCATCCGAATTCTGATAGACCCCAAAAAAGACACTATCGCCCGTGTTGAGATAGTCTATCCAACCGATAGAAATACGTGTATCTTCTAAGTTAATGTTGTATATTTCCCTGTACTAGCGCTAATCTTATAGAGGATAACATCACGTCGTCTTTTTGTAAAGATTGTAGTATGTGAATTAGTAAAACTAAAATTAGCTCCAATAAAATATTTTCCAGAGAGTGGTACTGTAAAATATCCTTAATTAATTAATTAATTAAGGAAACATTGGTTGGGTTATAGGTTATGTTACCTATGATTACATAGATGGGCAGCACCGGATTATTGTTAGGTGGGGCGGACTGAGGGTAATTAATTAATTAATAATTGTACAGAGAAAGGTGTTGTGGCCGAAGTTATTAGGATAATATTAGGTATTGGTTGTGGTTGTACAGGAATATAACAGGATACACAGGGACAACTTATAATATTATATCTTTATATATTTTATATTTAAATTGCAGGATAGAGTCTACCAAAAAGTCCGTCTGCGCCATTATTAAGGTCTGCCGTAAAATAGAGTAAACTTTTGGCGTGGTCACATTTAACAGAAAGTAGTCCATAGAGTCCTTGAAGGTTAATATTGTTTCCGGTAAGATCTTTAACATTCCCTAGAAGAACGCCGTTCGGATTAAAAACATTGATACTACCATCGCCCGAATTACCTACATAGACAAGTCCGTCCACAATAACAACATTGTTAGGAGCATTGAGTGTACCATTAGAGGCAAAACGTTTGACCAGTACACCTGTCGGATAATAGATATCAATATATCCATTGCCTATACCTGGTAAAAAGGTTGTCCCATCTGAAGATTGGAGAACATAAGTTACTATTAATAAATTTTCCAGATTGGTAATACCGAAAGGTGCATAGCTGGGTGGGATCGATGGATCATTAAAAACAATAGACGAAACGGGTAGGAAATTTTGGTCATAAACATCGATATTCTGGTTAAAAATATCAACTGCATAAAGTAGGTTACATGCGACTGTCAAGGATTTATAGATAGAATTTTTACCAGATGCATTAACTACAACACTAGCGATCGATGGGTTAATTTGTGGATTATAGGCATTAATGGTACCGTCCTCGGTACAGATAAGCAGCAGGGCTGGTAAAGTCAATGTACCGTTGGTCATAGGAAAAAAGGATGTCTGGTTGACCACAATACCGCTAGGATGCCCTTGTGCCCCCTGGGCATTGAGTACAGTAATAATTAATGACAGGGCATTCCCATATAGATCATAGCTCGTAATTCTACCCGTACCTCTGTTACAAACTAAAATAATATCAGTATAATAGGGAGGACAGGATTTCAGCAGGGTTAGTCCTGCTGGGTTAATAATGTTGGGATCCTGTCTGATTGCAATTGCCTGGATGTCCGAATCTAAATTTTGTTGTTGGTAAATAAAGGGAATGTAAGGACCATAGGGTAGGCACAAATTAAATAGAGGATAAAAACAACAAGGATTCTTGGGGATATAGCAGGGTTCATAGGGAACACTATAACTACATGTACAACTACGTCGTTTTTTATAGACAGATCCAATAGGGTTGATTGGGATCGATGGGGCTGATAGTACTGAAAGACACGAGCAGCACGACATATATTAATATAGTTGATATTTTTTTCCAAATAGTAGGATATTATACCTATATATATTAACATAATCGTACAATTGTAAATCGATTGGCCGTATTAGTTTGTGGAAAAAGGGTTATAGGCATAGGTTTTTTAGTACCATTTTCATGAATAGTATAATTTTGGAATGCGGCAAAAAGGATTTTGTCCCCAGCATTAAGATTAACTACCGCAGAAATAGTAATATAAACATCTAAAGGATTACTTACATCATAAGATTCTGCAGCAACTAGAGTATTCATATTCCGGAATATATAAAAGTTAAATCTAAAGTAATTATTGAGGGTTGTCGCTGCTAAGTTACTCGATATGCTAAATGATGCTGCTATTAGATATTTACCCGAAATTGGTACAGTAAATTGTCCTGTGGTAGGATCATAATTAATATCACCAGAATTTGCCTCATAGGAATAATTGGTAAATATAATAGAATAGATACCCTTACTATTAATAGGACCTGTCGGATTAGAAGGCGGATTTATATCAATACCGGCAGGATGTAGGATAAAAGGTGAATTAGATATAAGGGTGGTAATTACATCGGGACAGGGTATATTGGGCTGAATAGGACAAATATTGGGAATGCATGGATTACAAAATGGGACAAATGGTTGCAAACAACAATATTTATTACAGAGTAACATTTACTTTATAATAATATATTAATTATATTAGAGGAGGGAATATCAGCCTAGATGAAAATAGTCTGGTCGCGTACCAGAACCCCTAGAATACCGTCCGTATTAGGATTAGGGGAGGCTGTAAAAAAAATCTGGGAAAAATCACCATAATGTGGTGCTAAACCCCATAATCCTTCGATAACGATAGGAAGTCCGGCCTGGTTTAGTAAAGGTCCCACATATCTACCATTATAATCAAATACATTGATACGTCCATCCCCAGTATTCCCCACCAAAAAGGAGCCGGGCGGGAATCCACATTCGCAAGGGGCGGGGATCATAGCCCAGGGAGAATTAAGAACCCCTCGACTGGTGAAACGTCGTACAAAAGATCCATCATAGTTGAAGACGGATATATAACCATTACCCGGACCATGGATCTCCTCCAAAGGTACATTCGGATCACGCCGTGCATAAAGGACAAATAGGTTACAACCTATATGCACGATATTATTGGGGGCAAAATCTACCGGTATTGGATCTGAAAGATCATTATCAATAAAATTGAATCCAAGCAACCTATTATAATTATTATCAAAAACATCTATCCTGCCCCTAAAAAAGTCGGCCAGATAGAGTGTATTGTTGGCAATGGCTAGTCCACGATATTCCATGATCTCACCGGTAATCTGTTGGTTTAGAACCACATATGTTTTTCCAGGATCTACAAAAGGATTATAGGCCAGTACTTCGCCGTGTTCGGTGGCCGTGAGGAAGAGTGCGGGACGGGTAACCAGACCATTGGTTACCGGAAATCCTGTATCCGAATTAACAATAAGTCCTGTCGCAAATGAGACATTTTGATAATTATCCCTAAGATCAATAAAAGTACCCTGTCTATTACCATAAAGATCGTAGACGCTAATAATATCACTCCCGTCGGAGACTACCCATAAACGATTGTTAAAAATAACCAAACCCCATGGATCAATCAGATCAGGATCATAGTTGGTGGCCAGATCATTAATATTGGACACCAAAAATTTAACCTTCCATGTGGTTACTGCCTTACGCGGCCCACATGGTGTTACTATAGGCTGCGGATTTCCAGTATAACTAATAAATGGGTCACAAAAACTTTTTAGTGGGCATGGTTCAAGTGCCATTTATATATAATTCAGTATTTTTTTTTTCAAAATATTATAATGTCGGATCTAAATTTCTCATTTATGGCAAACAAAGTCGGACAATTGTGTGGACCGTACTGATCTGGTTAAAAAAGGAATTCAAGAATACAGCCAATACATATTTTATGCATCATTAGTAGAACTATTGATTATCTAGAAAATCCATATACATCCTATGAGAACATTATAGGCAATTTATATGCATCTATATATATATTTGAGAACTATCATTAATTAATGATAATTAATTAATGGATGTATTTTTAACAATAGATAATATCATATAAATTAGTATTACCTTTCTAACATTAATGTCAAAATTACCCTTTCTGATATTATAATACATTGCATCTACATTGACAACGGAATAATCATTCTATTTATGAAATTGTACTGTTAAACTCTATGAAATATTAAAAATATCTCATAGAGATCATGGTATTATACATCCGTAGAATTCTTTAAATGACCTTACCGTTGAATAATAATTTTTTCTTATAATATTTCCAAAGCCTTTCTGGATCGGATAACAATATCTGTCTTGTAATAAGAATGCTGTATTCAAGATTAGGATTAGAAAAATATTTGATAACTTCTTTGGCCCAAGAATGTGTTTTCCAGTTTTCTAGATAATTCTTTTGAATCTGAAAAGGCTTTGGGCATTTGCCGGTTCGTAAAGCATTATAAAGGATGAGAGGCCATAATAATAACATATAACACTCCAACTTTTAATGTCTGTCCTGCCAAATGGATCAAAATAATCTATTGCTGGTTTGATATTCAAAAAACATGGACTATTTTATTTTATCAGTACATAAATATGGAAAATAATTTCCAAATTAAATGATGTTCAGGATATATCAAATTATCCATTAATTTTTGTGTTTTACTAAATATTTCATAGATGGCCGCCAAATTTCCCAGCCATCTAAGTGAACAGATATGCAAGACACCATAAATTACTTGATAGATAATGGGTAATTTGGTAAATCTTGTTAAATAGTTCATCCATCAAAGCTGGTTTTTTGGGCGGTTTTATATAGATTAATTGATTTAATGATTATGATTATTAAGCTATTCGTATATGGATATTAATTTTATGAAATATTAAATAATATTTCATAAAAATTAGGACTTCGAAACTTTAGGTATATTTATACCTCTTTCTATAATCGAAATTGTATTTATGATCAAAACATCAATTATTATATTTTCGATCCGTATCATTTTTGTTGATGATATGACATCAACCAAATATAGATATAACTCAACACATAATATTGATGTATTTCCAGACGATTTGATGGAAGATGAAAAGTTTTAATCTTATCATAAAATTGTTATCTAATTATTGAATCCAATCCTTTTATATTTTGATGAAAATCGGACAATCCAGTAATTTGGATTATAGATCCAATTGATGGTTTTCCATGGTTCTACTTTAGGATGTCCTATAATATGGATTTAGGATGAATTCTAATAATTCTAATTATGCAAATGTTTAGTCTTTATTTTTAGATTATTTAATAGCGATGATGGCCAAATTATCTAAATATATCAAGTTATTCAATAATTTCTTTGACCGCTAAATTTTCCGGCCATCTAAATGAGCGGATACGCAAGATTTGATAGATACCAGATAATTTGATATATTTTGCCAAATAGTTCATTTTTTTTTCAAGGCTAGTTTCTAGGATAATTTTTAGCTCTTTTAGATAATTGATCTGTCTTCATTTATATGATTCTAAAAATTTGATGATCATTTCATTATTAATATCTAAATAAGATTCTATATATTCATGATCATCGTTCGCCTCCATGTCCTCTATGTCTAGTTCAACATCCATAAATAGATTAGAAGTATATTGCATAGAATCTTTAATTATGATAAATGAATCCATATTAGTAAAAAAATCTTTCACTAGAAAGTCTAATTTCTCGTTTCGATAACCATATATGGAAAAATTCTCATTTTCCTCCCTAATAAAGAATAATATATCTTGATAGTTCACTTCAAAAAATTGAGGATTGGAAAATAATTTCCTAATAATTTTATCATTTAGAATAGGAGTTATAAAGGAAAAATAATTACAATAATAACCTTTCATCTGATTTACATCAATAATTAACCTTTGTGTACTTCCATTATGATATCTTCTAAAAGCCCGTTCAATATAATTAATTAAGGATCTGATATAGGATGGACATTGTGATAATTCGTAGGGTATTTTATACGAAATATCTATTTTCATGGTGAAATTAGAAAGATCAAAACGATTAAAAAATTTAGCTAACAAATGGTTTTGATTTAATCCTTTAATCTGTATAAAATTAAAGGATGGTTTGCTCCTAATAATAATACATGAATCTGAAATATTGAGGCATTTTTTTTCTAAAAAGACTAATTTATTATCCTCATATCCATAGATTAAAATATCATCGTCTCTCTGTTTAATGCAATAATGTATATCATTTTCGTTCACCAAAACCATTTTATTTCTTTTTAAGAGAAAACGATAGTTGACAAATATTTTTTGGAGTATTTTATTATTAAGGGTAGGGGTCATCATAAAATAATAGCAATTTTTGGAATTATATAACTGATATATATTTATAATTAGCCTATCCATGCAGATTAAATTTGGATATTCTCTCCTTTGGAATTTACTATAAAGATATTCGATCCTTTTGATAAACTGTCCTATTTCATAAGGATAGTTATGTTCCTCGTCGATATTATTATTTATTTTGGTGGACGTTTGGGCTATTTTTTCAAGAAAAAAGGATAAATATTTCCTATCCATTCGATAATTAGGGAAACAATTAAAGCCATTTTTAAATATTTAAAACTCAATTTTATGAATTTTCATAAAAAATATAATTAAGATATAAATGAGTTATGATTTGCTCAGCCGTTATTATACGGAGCTTAAGTATAAATATGGGATTAATGCTGCCGATCCTTGTGGATTTCCGAATCCATGCATCCGTCCGGGGGTAATTTTAAATCCTTGTTGTCCGGGAGTAGTTTTAAATTCTTCTCCGTACACATACGGTTATATTCCCTATCCTTACAATAATTTTTATACTGGTAATATTATACGATAAAAATTTTCTAGATTTTTTATGGAAAATTTTTATCGTGTCCTCATTATTGTTAGACCCTATGGGAAATTAATCATTAATTAATTAATTAATGATACATCAGGGTATCAAAAGAATGATCGTTAAATCCCGTAAACTTAATATTTTGGGCCAAAAATTATTATTGGTCGAGGATAAAGTTGCCCTAGGATTTTTAACATTAGATAAGATTGAATTTATAGACCTACATCAATTTAAACTTGAATATAAAAAGCACCGTATCACCCCTGAAGATCGTCAAAAATGGTGGCCCAACCGGCGACACTTTTATGGATATCGGATAGCCAACTATCAACCGTTAGATCCTTTCGTACTGGTCAACTATCCTCCTGGTCCACAAATTTTGGTAAAACCCCAAAATATTAGTCTACGGCGCATCTATCTGGGTACATCAGGATACTATTATCCCCAATTTTATCCCCGCGGGGTCCATGATCTATTGAGATATTATGTACAATTTTTTAATGCTTTGGAAGTTAATTATACATTTTACCATTTTCCTACCCAAAGTTTGATAGACCATCTCCGAAAGTATCAGATAGTCTATATTTTTAAAGTACACCGTTCCATCACACATCTAAATCGTCTTAAAAATTTTGCACATATCTGGTCTCATTTCATCCAGGGTCTTGACCGGCTCGAACAATTATACGGATTCCTTTTCCAATTTGATTCGCATTTTATACACCATGACCAGACTATAAAAAGATTGGTCAAAATTGCCCCATATTTGGACAAAAAATATCTTTATGCCTTCGAATTCCGTAGTCCCGGATGGGAGGCAGAAATATCATTGTTTAAAAAATATGGATGGTGTTTTGTAAATAGAACCTATTTAAGATTGCACGGCCAAAATTATCAGGGTAGTTATTCTGACCAGGAGTTGGAAAAATTTTATCATAAGATCGTCCATCATCCAGCAGATCAGAATTTTATTTTTTTTAATAATACTGATGATGGTAGTGCCTTTAAAGATTGTCTGCGTTTTATCCGATACTTTAATAAACTTAACCTTTAAAAAATATAATATTTTTCTATATTATAATGACATTGCCCAATCCAAGACTAGCCAGTACACTATATGGTAGGTTTGGTATACCTCCAGTTACCGGGGCTACTAATACTGCGATAAATGGGGAACAACAAGTAGAGACGGCCAACCGATCTATGCAAAATTTTGGTTTTCCTTTTATTGCCTATACTGGTAATCCTTATTTTACACGTCCATTGGATGTTCCTTATGGTAATGGTGTCGGGAGGGATTTTTACCGGACGAGTAACTATCCTTACAATTGGGCGCCTACCGGAGGTTATGAACGTAATCCTTATGGTTCTCCGTTCAAGGATGATCCAGGAAATATACCCGATGATCCTTTAAAAGGTGGATTCGGACGTGGGGCCCGGGGTTTACCTTATAGTTATCGTGGATCCTATGGTTATCCTTACTATAAATATCGTTACGGAAGATATCCTTTCCGGCGTTATTTCTATGATGGTTATCCTTATGTTGTCTATCCCTATGACTATTTGTATGGCTATCCATATTTATATGAATACCCATACATTTCAGAATGTAATCCTTATAGCGATTGTCCAGGAGATCCAGAAGGATGTCGTAATTGTGTTTTTCGAAGAGGGGGCGGAGAACGTTGTTCGCGTATTGTTTGTGGATATTAAAATGGGCCGAGGGGACCACCAAGGGGACCACCGAGGGATCCTAGAGGGCCGAGGGGACCAAGGGGACCACCAAGGGGACCACCGAGGGATCTGAAAGGACAGGATGGTGTGGCCGTGGGATAGGCCGTACCATATGCCGTAAGGCATGATGCACAATGACAAGGTATTTCACAAGTTTCTGGTTCATAACAAAGTGGTGTAGTAGACCGGCAATAAGGATTATCCGTCCGATTATCATTGTATGGACAATCATCACCATCAAAATCTCTAAAATTTCCAAATGGTGCTCCACACGAAAGGAACGGTGCCAATGCTGGCGCAAAATATGGATATAAATTAAAATATCCACTAGATGACATTTGGAAAATAGCCATTATATAATATATGTAAATATTTTATATTTATAGTTATTATATATGACATCCACTGATGATTATAATGAAGTTATTAGACATCTACGGGAGAAGTTTCCTGGTTTTTATCCAATTATTGTTCCAACAAAACGTCGGAATAAGAAAAAATGTAAGTGCAAAGATGGGGAAGAATCACCAAAAAGACAACAATGTGCCCCCGTACAATCCTATGTTCCCTGTCCACCATGTCCCCCTATTCCTCCTGCTCCGCCAACGGTACCACCCATCCTACCTCCATTAATACCTTTTGGAAAAAGAGCCATTACTACCTGGAGGATCAATTATTTAGTATCCAATAAATTTAATGATGCAGCCCATATTGATGAAGATTTATTGGATCCTTGGGGTATAGCCATTCTTAATACACAATTATGGGTTATTAATGATGGTACCGATGTAATCACTAACTATGATCTTTTTGGCAACAAACTATTGGGATCTATTGATATTAGGGAATCGGCCCACCATTCATCCCATCCTACTGGTATTGCTATTAACTGTAATGGAGGTTTTAGTATTACGGATGGGGTTAACTCTAAATCGAGTATTATCATGACCGCTACTAAATATAGTACGGTACATGGTTTTAACCCTTCTTTAGATCCACAATATGCCTATATTGTTCTGGACGGTCAGCTGACCGGTCAGGTTATCGAATATCGTGGACTAACCATTGTTAATGGTATTCTTTATCTGGCCGATTTTTTTGGACGAAAGATTGATGTTTATGATAGTAATTATGTAAAATTGGCCAATTTTCCATTTGTTGATGGGGATACATGTGATCCGATACCTATGGACTATGGACCTAATAATATCGTAAACATCGGCTGTTATCTTTTTGTGATATGGGCCAAAAAAGATCCAACATTATTAATTACGGATCTTCCTGGACCGGGTAACGGTTATATATCCGTCTTCAACCTCGACGGTTCCTTTGTACGACGCTTTACCAGTCGGGGAGTTCTTAATTCTCCCTGGGGCATGATACCCGCCCCTGCAGAATGTGGGTTCCCGCCGGGATCCTTTTTAGTGGCCAATAATGGTGATGGTCGTATTAATGTATTTGATTGTGATGGAAGATATGTCGGCCCTATGCTTAACCAGTGTGGTATTCCTATTGTTATCGAAGGATTACGTGGACTGGCTCCATATTATGTACCAGGGTGTTCTGAAATTTATTTTACGGCCGCCGCCGATGAAAATATAGACGGACTTGTCGGCAGTCTTGTTCCCGATTGTAGTATTATTATCTAATGTCCGATAACTAGTCTACATGTTCGTATGAGGCCGCCCAAGAAATCTGCCTTTATGGTGGACTATTCTACAAGACAAAATAAATTATCTGGCATATTCACCGATGAATTTGTGAGCCATCGGGTAATTTATTTTGTCCTGGATGGTTGGATAAATGATAAAATCTTAAGGTTTGCCCTTAATGATACTGCCTATATTTCCTATGCGCAAATAGTCTGAACTGGCAGTCCAGTTGATCATGTCCGAAAAAAAACCGTTGACGGAGCGTAGGCCGTCCAATACGATATCCAGACCATTAGCATCTTTAATGGGACCTAAAGATTTTCCATCCTCCTGATATATTAAAATTTTACCATCACCGAAATTACCCACCATAATAGCATTGGCCGGATATCCAAAATAGGTAGGTATACGGTCTAATGAATAGGGTGCGTTCAGGGGTCCGCGGGAGGCAAACCTGCGCAGGAATTTTCCCCGATGGTCAAAAATACTAATAAAACCATAACCAGTACCTGTTAGGTAAATATTTTTTTGGAGGGGGTTCCTGCGATTATAGATTACATAGAATAAATTTTCTAGACAGACAATATTGATGGGCGCATAATCATCGGGTATGGGATCACTTGAATTTTCATCTACAAAGGGGAAGTTAAGAGGTTGATAGTCGGGACCAAAAGTCCAAATTTTAGAGAGCCCAAAATCGGCCACATAAAGATTAGGGTAGAGCAGTTCGATACCCGTAAAAATACTCCCTATTTTCGTCTGATCAATTACTATCCAGGCGTTCAATAGATCAATATCCCGATTATAGGCGTTGATGGTCCCATTAAAAGTGGATATGAGGAAGGTAGCCGGTTGTAATGTAGGACCATTTACCATAGGAAATCCATCTGTATCATTGTAGACTAGATCTGTTGGTATGGCCAACCATTGGAAAGTTCCCAGAACGTTAATGATGTTCACCAAAGGATTGCCTAAAAGATCATAGGCTGTAATAAGTCCTGTCCCTGCCGAGGCCACCCAGAGTACACCGTCCAAAAAAATCATTCCCCAAGGGTCCAAAAGATTAATGTCCAGATGGGTTCCTAGATCGGGAATGTTGGCCACCAGAATGACCACCTGAAAGTTGGAACAATAAGATGGGTCCTGGTAGGGGACCCAAAGGCAGTCCGGACGACAATAGTATAGGACCGGGTAGTTAGGACCATAGATAAAAGTTTTAATATCAGATACTAAATTAGGGGTTGGGCTTATATAGGGATAATAGTAGGGATAGGGTCTGTCCGAAAAAATGGTCAGATTATATTTATTATAGGGATGTGCCACGTACATTAATGTACAACAAGATTATTAGAAACATGGTAGTCCCCATCTCCAAATACAGGGATTATAGCAAAAATTACAGCAAGGATATCCATACCCTGGAAAAAATCCGCCACATCCATAACCATAGTTATAGATATAGTTGGTACCATAACAAAAGGGACTAAAGTATCCACAAAAATCCATATTATATGTTCAGAAAATTTTTAACCGTATAACGATAGATTAACCAGAAATTCTTATCAAATAATAGGAAGACTTCCAAATATTTTATTCCATGGTTATACATGCACAAATAGTAAACTATACCATGATAAATACTATGATAGATTAGATAGTTACCATGTAACCTGCCCTCATCATCATAATCTGCCCGTGAGAATGGCCATCCATAATAATAGTATCTTTTAATCCTACGGAAACGGTTCCGATAATAGTAGCCCAAACATTTAATATTATTTTTATTAAAATATTCCACAAAATAGCCGTCTGGTATTCCGTCCAATGTGGCAAAATATTTAAGTTTACCCAATGTGAGCAGTCTCCTCGTACGTGTATAGGGAATATTGGAAATATCTTGGTACATTTTCCGGTTGACCAAACTTAATGATAATCTATCCTGATAGGTTTCCGAAACATATTGAGTGATCTCTTGCAAAATTTCAGCAGGTAGATTGCCCAACATATCTTATCCTTTTAAGGATAGGATATGTTAGCCATTAAATATTAATAATTTTCAAATATTTAATAAAAAAAAAGGAGAACATAATCAATCTATTAGAAATTTAACAGCACCATCCCCAACGCCATGGATAACAACCGAAGTCGCAGCCTAAACCATAGAACCACGGATAGCCGCAACCATATAAATACCAGGGGGCATAACAGCCATAATATCCATAACTATATCCGTAACACCCTCCATAAGGATAACACCCTCCAAAAGGATAACAACCTCCAAAGCCATAACCACAACAACCCATTTCTATACTTAGTATTTATAATATATTTTTTATAAGGGTAGGAATATCTGCCAGATCAGTCGTCCACCCGGATGATTTCCTTCCCAAAATCTGTACGGGAATAAAGTTGGTCAACCTCCTCCTTAGTCTGTTCTATTTGTGCCCGGCCTTTGAGCTCACTAATTTTACTGGCCATCTCATAAAAAATAAGTACAAAACTGATATCATGATAGTTTTGACTATTAGGAACATAGTCGGCCGGCTTTTTAACCTGTAAAACTGTGTCCATTTTGGACCAAATTTTATATTTGATCATAAATGAATAAACAGCATCCAACGTATTTTTCGTCTGGGCACCTCTAAGGTTTAGATAGTTACCCCGTGTTTTGTTGGCTAAAAAATGGACGTGACCATTTTCGTCCGGTTTATCTGTAAGTTTAGGATAAAAATCCATTAGGAAATTTAAATTAATTATTTTTTTAAATAATTGAAATTGATATCCAATTTATAATTATTCTAACCAAATTATCAATGGATTATAAAATAATATTATACTTCATTATTATTGTGATATCTTTGAGCATTTCCAGCATAATCATCCCTTTTTGGAAGAATACTTGTTCCGAAAATAAAATAATCAGAGATTGAATTATTTTAAAATTAGGACAATATGTTTTAGCATATGGGATAGCTAATTTAATATTTTCTTTTAATTTGTTCATATCTATGATTATTTTATTAAATCGCTCTTGTGTAGGATGCAATAGAATCTATATAATCATAATTATTTCGCTGGAAATCAGCTATCATATTATATGGTCATTATTAGTCAATATTATATTTTTTGACTATTATCTAGAATGTTTTCTCAAAGGTGAACCATTGACCATTTTGGCCCTGATCGACTGAATCGTTGCACTTCTGATCGCATCTATTTTTAGCTATTAATTAAAATTGATTTTTTTTTATTTTATTATTAATTTATCCGAAATGATCAACCAAAAAATGAATTATGTAAAGCGTGTTTTGATAGCTTATATTTTATACTTTATCATTATTGTAACTCCTTTAGGCATTTCTAGCATAATCATTCCCTTTGGGCCCTTTTGGGGGAATAGCTGTTCCAACAATATAGTGGGATGGCTTTCTCTTAATTTGGGACAGTACGTTCTAGGTTATGGGCTGGGTAATATATTGTTCGCCCTCAATCTGTTGGTACCTATGATCATTTTATTACACCGCTATTATGTAGCACGCAATACTGCCTATATGTTCATAGGTGTTTTGCTGAACATCATCTATAATATTATATGGGCAATATTTGGGGGTATTATCTTTTATAATTATTATATAAACTGTTTCCTGAAGGGTGAACCACTGGCCGTTCTGGCGTTTATTGACTGGATTGTTTCTATCCTACAAAATATACCTTTATTTTTGCTCCTACGATTTATCAGCCAGATTAATTTGGAGATTTTGAGTTACTAATTTAGGACCTAAATTGGTAACTCTTTATTGACATATATGGATCCGTTTGATGGAAAGAGTACTAGTGTCGCCGTCCGGTGAAAAATTGATCAGTTTGGTTGCTTCGGGTGGCAATACGAATTGGCTACCACTACTATTATATCGTAGACCAATTTTTTCGAACTGGTCTAGATGAACAATCGTATGTAAAGGTATGGCTGCCCTTTCTAGAATAACGTTCACCTCTACTTCGATGGGCATTTCATCAGTTGCAATTGGTGGAATAATAATAATATCATGAAAAATAGGAAACGTTGTTGAAACAATAACATCGCCCGTACAAGGTTTATAGAGTTCTATTTTAGGCCTTTGCAAAGGATTATCAATACCTAATACAGTAGCATTGGGAATATTAATATCGCTCGATATAATGTTCAAAGGTACTAGGGTCTGATAGTTGAGCACTAAATCTATCTCATATTCTCCCGGAAAAAGGGCTGTATAAATGCCCGTCGAACGATCAAATGCTTCATTATTGGCAAAAATATCCGTCCAACCTTCGATCGGGACGATCTGCTGGTTGATCAATACTTTAGTAATAGGATCTTTAACCGAAACCAATGTAACGTCCGGATTAATAGGACAATTATTCTGACAGTCACAAGATAGATCCCGTGGTATTTTATTTTCATATTTTTTACGATTATGTATAATCATCTGATGGCACAATTGGCAATATGTTGTACATTTATCTTCATTATTAACATTTTGTAATGTAATATTCTGAGGATTGTGTGGAATATAATCACCGCATACATTACAATAAAGGAAACATATGTTACGTGACATATTATATATATTTATATAAGATATTTATTTTAAATTTGGGTTATACTTTTGTAACTGTTGTTTAAAGGCATCATTGGGATTAATAATAGATCTTTTACTTTTGACAAAATTAAAAGCATCTTGGTAGCTTAAATTAAGTTTTTTCATAACATAATAAATAACCATAGAGGGCGAACGACTGACCCCAACAATACAATGTATCAAAATATTCTCCTTGTTGCGGACCGCCCTATCGATAAACTGATAGGCAATTTCTATCATAGGCATATTCTGATATTCCTCCATATTTTTAATCATCTGATTATATTCTTCTACTGAAGGTGAAAATTTTAAAAGTTTAATATTTTTTCCAGGGGCCCATAAATTCTGGCCCAGATCATCATTATAGGGTAAACATAATATGGTAACATCTGGATTATTCATCATAGTTTTTTGATGTATTGTGGAAACTTGTTCTGGGGATACACAACAAAGTATATATTTAATATTAAGGCGCCGAACATTCTCTCCACGCTCGTCCAAAGGAATTACGCCCGAGATATAAATATTATCGGTGATCTGACTCATCTGGAAAAGATCATTTGTCATTTTTAATTATAAATTAGAAAATATGTATATTAACATACCGATAATCCTCCATATTTTTGATCCATTACTCTGTCATGAGGATTCTGGAGCATTTTTCCAACGGAAAATTATTCCACAAATCAATTGGGATTTTAACATTAATATTAAATATCAGAAAGTTTATCTTTCACATGTAAAAAAATTATTTAAATATGCACATTATGATAAACTATCCTACTATCTAGATTGTTCCCGAACCTTACCCAATGGTAAATATCATTGGGAGTTCAAACTATTATATACCAACTATTCCCCTAGAACATTAACGGTCGAAACAATATATTCTGAATATTTTGGAAACCTGGACGTACATCTTCCGGTTGATCCGCCGGACCATCTCGACATTGTCATCGTTCCGGGAAAACAACTAATGGGTATTACTACCACCCTCCATAAAAATACTATTATAATATCTAGTAATATCTTTAGGGGATGTCAGCCGCACTATCAAAAATTTCATACTTTTACACACGAAATAGGACATTGGTGCGGACTCTACCATCCCTTCGATCCCAGGAACAGTTGTATTGTTGATATGTCCCCGCAAAAAAAAGCTACCCGAGGTTTTGTCTATGATAAAATCATAAATGGTAAAAGAGTAACCCCTTATGCATCTATTTTTGAGAAAAATGATGACTATCCTAACTTTTACAATTTTATGGACTATACTGACGACCATCAACGTTGTCTTTTTACCCAATGTCAGATAGAAACTATGGTCAATGTTCTACAAAAAAATCATCCTAATATGTTCGGGATTCTACCCGTCATAAATAAAAAATAGTAATTATATATATGGTCAATATTCAGATAAAGCAAAGATATTCGGCACATCATCAAAAAGCGTTTTTAATAGCCGGTGGTGGTACCCGGGGAGTTTATGCGATCGGCCTGATCAAATATCTTTTGGGTGAAAATCCTATTCTTGATTTTAAACAGGTCCGGATTATGGCGGGTACTTCGGTGGGTAGCTATTTTGCGGCCGCCCTGAGCATCGGTTATAATCTGGAGGACATAGACTATTTTGTCAAAAATTTTAGGATGGACGATCTGGTGGACCCAAAATATCTTTTTATGGTTTCATTGTTCCGTTTTTTACGTCGTGGATATCTTTATGATAACCAGGGTAGGCGCCGGCTCATCCAGGAGATCATCAACCGACGGTCCCAATACCTTTCTGAGGATCTGGGCGAACATGTGGACGCGTCAACGTTCACCCTAGGACACCTAAGGCGTTTGGTCCATAAATATCCGGACAAATATCGACATCTCATAATTAATGTATTTGATGTAAGCCTTCAAGAGGAGAAATTTTTTACTACATTCGAGAACAATAACGATGATATTAGGCTGATAGATATTCTTCTAGCAAGCAGCGCCATTCCTTTTGCCTTTTCACCCGTCTATCTTTATTACTATCAGGATGGTTATTATTATCAACCTATTGGAACATCCAACGGACAGTTAGACTGCCTCTTGGACGGCGGACTTTCGAGCATTAGTCCCATAGATTATTTTTTGATCAACCACCATGAATTTAAAGACTATCAATTATGGTTGTTAGAATTTTCTGGAAAATCTAAATATACGCCCATTACAGGCGATTGGAGTCTATTGGAACAGATGGGTAATTATTTAACGGGCGGAAAGGATGATATTAAAATGGAACTGATCCATCAAGACTATCATATCAATACCATCAATCTACACTGTGACCAGGAGACCCTACATATCTATACACATGAGGAAATCGTACGGATAGTGGACCAGGTTTATCAAGAATGTCTTGAGGGTAAAATTCATATTAAGCGAGACACCTAAATAAGTCTGCTATCAGAATGATCACTAGGATGATCGATATAACAATAAATGCAACTATACCAAAATAAATAATTAGTATAATTGCAATAATTAAGGCGATCAGGAATAGGATCCAGGCTATTATCGAAAAAATGTTCATTATATTAGGGACATAAGTTTTTTTTCGAAAGTTAAAGATACCTTCTTAATAGGACGTTCTAGGAGCCCATCAACCTTTTTATAGTCTAGCATTTTATAAAAATGTAGAATATTTTGACGCTCCAACCATAATGAGATACTTTTATCGACCACTTCATAGATAATATTCAAAAGTAATAATTTCCTTTTTTTAGCCAAAAGTTTTTTTAGGGCTATCAGATAGTAAAAATCTTCGGCCATACTTTCTATCCTGCGGACCAAGATGCGTGCTATTATCCGGGATAGTCTTTTCCGGTCATCATCCTTCATGATGGAGCCCAGATATTCTAACAGTATGGTTAGTGTCTCCCCGAAGGACAAATTGGACATATTCTGTGCAAGCATCCGGAACGCATAATATGCGAAATGTTTTGGACAAAAATAATTAATAGACTCAAGATAAACATGTTGCTCCCCAGGATCCATAGGTATTTGGGATATCTGGTCATAGAATGTCATCAGTTTTTTAAGCAATATCCCATAAAAACCCTCAATGTTTTGCGAATAATCTGTATAGTTAGGTATGTCCTGTAGTATGTCCCTTAAACACATATAGTTACGGCAAGAGGATACCAGCCAATCATGTAACTTCCTTAAATCCTCTCCCCGAACATTATCCGCGGGAACTGTTCCCGTGATGGCCGTACGGTCTATGCGTACAACGTAATTGTAGCAGGTTAACAGTACATTCCTCCAAAATTTGGCCAAAAGTTCTTTTTTCTGGAGCCATCCCTGAACATCTTGGACAAGTCCTAAATATCCGGCAAAATCTTCCAGATAGGCTACAAATAGATCGTCCAACCGATGGGAAATAAAATGATGTTCAATTTTATCCAAATTCATCCGGATTAAATATTCTAAATATCTAACCAAAAGTGGGAATCCGGTATCCATTAGTTTACGACATTTTTGGTTCTCTATCAATTCTAATACTGCCTTTTGGAAGAGTTCGTGCCGTGCCTCCGGTTCCAATATTTTCCAATGGGCCAGACCATAGTGGTATACTAAAAATTCTTGCTTATCCTCATGGGTAAGGGGCCTTTGAGGATCCTCCAGAATATGATGATAAAGTTGGGCCATCCTTAGGGATATAGGAATAAAATGTGTATAATGTTTCCGACATAATGTTAGATGGCAGTCTTCCCGAAGATCCGTACCAATAGTGCGCTCCAGAGCGTTCATTTTATCATATTGGGACGTCCATGTACTCAGATATTGGTTAATATGTTCATATTTTTGGGCATGCTCATGGTTGCCAAATATGAATTCATTTGACTCTTCTTGGTAATAAAGGTCATCACAACCATCCAAAACTCCAATCAAAAGGAAAAAATCTCCTTGTAATGGTTTGAGAACCTCATCTAAATCCAGAGGTTCTCCCAGATCCGTTAGGTCCATAAAATAAATAATAATCGGACAGGTCATCATGCGTATTTTATCACAATAAGGATCAATACAAATGTAATATTCTGTAGAAAATTTTCGTCCTAAATAGGGGGCTATCAGATCGGCCAACATTTTACGCCGTTCCAAACAGGAACGGCTGGCCAAAATACCTATATTGATGCTTAAAATTCCCATATAATTATATGAGAATTTTAGGTCTGACATTACATGAATGGATATTGGTAATAATAACCGCCATTTTTGCGGCAATACCTATACCCTTGATCAAAAATTATACTATTAATCGTAATCCTGTCTATCTTATATTAATTGTTATGAGTTTCACCCTACTGATCGTGGCCTATATTGTCGATTTTACCGATCGAAGTATTACAGTTATCTATCCTATCATCAAAATTATGGCTATTATTTTGGTGGTTATCATAGGAATAATCATTTTTCGTGAAGAAATGAATGCCCAAAAAATTTGGGGCATCATTTTAGGACTAACGGGCGTCTATCTATTAAGCACCAGTGAGAACCATTAGGGACTATATAATGGTATCTGTTGCAGATCGGCACGTCTCATGAGTATCTCACGGATCATGATTTCTCCATCCACTATGGTAAACATAGGAACCCTTACAAATTGGTCCTCGCCCGAAGAGGTCTGGTACGTTCTCTGTGGTTTCTCCACGATATTGCGGCGTGCTACATTCAGATAGCTTTCCTGAATATTGACAGTCTGTGTTTCCAAACGCCTAAAATTGTACCTTAAAGTTTCCAATTGGTTGATTAATTCCTCAAACTCTTTTAATGTTTCCGATGCTAGATGATCATTTATTTTTGGTAAGGATACTTTAAAAGTATTAAAATCTACCAATATATTCTTTAGTATATGAGAACATTTAGCCGTTTTTTGTGCAATACTAATCTTTTTATGATTTTTATAACTAGGATTACTATACCAGGTAGAATAGTATATTTCCTGACCATTAGAATTCTTGCGTATTTCACAGCCAAAAAGATGGGCGAGCTCACTCTTAGGGGATCGATCGAGTATTTTTTTAAATAGAACATTTATCCTATAGCATATAATAGGGACCGTTCCTTTCACAAATAAATCCATAGCATATCTACCGAGATTATCCTGCATATTCCTATACTCGCTTATCTTTGAGAGCAAAAGTTCAAAAAGTTTTTCTAAACTCAATGTATCCAAACGAACATCATTCGATGTGTTCGGACGGACATCATTTAATGTGTTCGAATGGACACCATTCAATGTGTTCGAATGGACACCATTCAATGTGTTCGAATGGACACCATTCAATGTGTTCGGACATATTGTCGAATGTATCATCGGATTTCTCGGACGTATATCATCCGATATATCTTGATTTTGGGTTTCCATTTTTAATTCAAAATATAATAAATGATACCAAGAGTTTTGAATTTCATTTTTTTTAGATTTTCATTTATGCAAACTTAAGGTAAAAATATAGGAAACAATAGCACTGATCAAACTGATCAATATGATGGCGGCAAAAATAGTATAGAAACTAATGAATAATTTTTGAGAAACTGTTTTTGGGCGTTTATCGATGCAAAGGTTGGAAGTTATGGCCGCATTATAAAAAGCGTCAATCCAACCATAACCTAATGCATGGAAGCCCAGGGTACCTACGAGCAGCATTAGTGTGAGCAAACTGAGCATCAGTAATATTAAATACCATATACTTTGGCCTAAGTTTATCATAGTATTTATATTAGGCGATAAAATAATGGGTATATTCGTTTAGGAGGAAGACTGCCGGTCGAAATTTATGATCAATGAATATTGATATATAATATGGAAAAAGGAACAGAACTAGCGGCCTCTATGGTTGTTAGGAATAAAAATAATGTCTGGATAGCAGATGATATGGTCGATCAATGTTACCATTGTGGTAGACAGTTTACTTTTTTTTTGAGACGTCATCATTGTCGTTCTTGTGGTAATATCTTTTGTCATTATTGTTGTAATAACTATATGGAAATTCCACAATTTATTATTGATCGCCCGGAGGCGATCAATTCTTTTTGGAATTTAGGATCCTACTTTCGCGCGGCCTCTTTAATTACATCCAATAGTTCTGCATTACAAAAAGAGCGCGTCTGTCTAGTCTGTCGGGAGATTATCCATGAAAAAATTCAGGGACATCAAAAGATATTAAAACATTTTGATAATCTGCCTGATATTGACCGGATCAACAGTTTACCTCCTGAGGACAGCGATCTTAAAAACTATTATTTGGACTATTTTAGAAATATACAATATTATCTGCCTAACCATCATTATAATAGTCTGGACGTCCGGATACTGCAGGCTAATTCTGCCTATTTAAGCCGACATAGTAAATATTTGGTCCATTATCTCAAATCAATAGATTGGAGATCACATAATCTATCGAGGTCCCAGGATCTATCTTATATTTTTAAAATAATCCATGGTAACAAAAATAAAACTTGTGAAGAACTCTATTGTACCCGAACCTGTCAGGAAATCCTTTCTTTCGATGATTGTGTCAACATATTATATTCGACCGCTAAAGAGTTACCCGAAAAATTATTGCAATATTTGATGGATATTATTATTATGACCCAGGAAAAACAGGTTATCATCTGCCATCTTCCTTTTTTTGTCAACCTGGTTAAAAAGAATGAGCGTCATGATCTATACCAGTTGGTCTACCGTCTGGTAGGACAGGATAAAAAAATGCTCTACCATATATATTGGCTCTCCACGATCGCCAAAACTTCGGCTAATCTGCGTGAAGTTACCAATTTGAACAATTTTCTATCCTTTTTCGATAAAAATATGCTACAAAAAATGTACCAAGAGTACATTTTTTATGTAGGTTTGATCAAAAATTTGGATAATGTTGTCCAATATTTGGAATTAGTCTTCCAGAAATGCAAACCCGTCTGTCTACCCTATAATCCTGAAATAGAGTTGGTAGATGTGGACATGACGCAGATTGTGGTTAAATCTAGCCAAAGTAGGCCGGTGATCCTTAGGTTCAGAACACAGCAGGATAGATATATACGTATTATGTTCAAACGCGAATCTATATTTAATGATCTTACAGTAATCAATCTTATTACACTATCGGATATAATCCTGAACGAGAATTTGAACACACAATTTGGCATCGTAGTCTATCCCGTCATGCCCATCACCTATGATACCGGTATGATCGAAATAATCGATCATGCCGAAACCATATACGATATATTTGCCAAGAAACATACTATTCTGCAATATATTATTGAGAACAATGAGGAGTCCAAGGTCAAAGATATCATGGACCATTATATGTATAGTCTGGTCAGCTACACGTTGCACAGTTATTTTTTAGGACTGGGCGACCGCCATCTTCAGAACATCATGGTCACCCGGAACGGTGCTCTTTTCCATATTGATTTTAGCTTTATTCTGGGCAATGATGCACATCCCATTACCGGTTCGAACATACGCCTTAACTCGAGCATGTTGGAGACATTAGGGGGATCGGAAAGTTACCGCTACCGACTCTATCTTGAATATTGCGCAAAAGGTATAACAATATTGCGCAAATATTTTAACCTCTTTTTTATATTACTCTGCCAAAATTTAAAGTATACAGAAAAACAGATTGAACAATTTATTATGTCGCGTTTCCAGCCTCGTCAGGTTGATGAGGTGGTCGTCTATGAACTTATGACTGTCATCAATAATTCTAATAATGCATTTATAGACTATATTAAAGATTATCTACACTATCATACCCAGGAAAGAACGCTCCAGTCCGGTCTTAAAAAAATAGTTAGGACGACCTATAATGCCATCAAAAATATTATTTAGATATAATGTCTTTGTGCCATTATCTTCAAGATATCCAGGAATTTCAGGAAGATTTTTATCTGATCGGGACCATTAGGGATATTCTGGCCCATCGTGAAAATTTTAAACATACTAGATCCATTGTCTGCATCAATTTGGGCCCATCAGTGATCTGGGACATATTAGAATCCTACCATAATGATAAAGAAGATATTCGACGACAACTCTATCATGATTTCCCTAGAGGTCATGTTTATCTCAATGGGGTACGAATAAACCTTCATCAGTTCCAAAAGTTTTTGGAACGATATTCTTGCAAACAGCTGGATACAATCCTGATGGCATTGGCCACACAATCAATATTCTATGAATCTTTTTACTACGCCAATATTATCCATACAAATCGTTCCAGTGGCGAATATATACTATCTTCCGGCTCCTGGCCATCAGCTCCCGGCCAAGGATCGTCAGTTTCCGATCAAAGATCGTCAGTTTCCATATTCTCTGGAAAAAATGATATTGGAGCATATTATTTTTTCCTAGAAGAATCGCAGGAAATTATTTTTATGGCCTATAAACAGTTTGTCTGTTCCAATATTTTTCGGGATACAATAGTCTATAGAGTCAATACCATTCTAATAGTACGGATTATCTGCCAGGATCATGATTATTATATTGATTATGTTCTACTATACATCCAAAAAAATAATGGATTGACCTAGGTCCAGGAATATCATGTTTCGGATTTTCCCATCTTCGGATCCTCTAAACTTTTCAGCCTCTGGCCGTTGGTCTCCGGCTTTTGGCCGTTGGTCTCCGGCTTTTGGCCGTTGGTCTCCGGCTTTTGGCCGTTGGTCTCCGGCTTTTGGCCGTTGGTTCCTAGAATCTGGGGTATTTCCGACAGATTCTGCATCCCATAGAATGGGTTGATCTCGCGGCGTAAATTACTTTTAAGTATGATGATACCCATGACCAGATAATAGCCAAGATCTTTTGGCCGGCCGAACTGATAGATCTGTGCATCTTTAACCACCATCTCTGTACTGTGGAAATGGAATTCAAAATAAGAATAATCGAGTTTTAAAATTCGATAGTTTTTCGAAAGATCCCTCAAAAATTTGGACCAATATTTAGGAGCATTGGGATCCTGCAAACCTTTGGATTTAGCGTGTAGCATCATTCGGGGTATTTCTTGACCCATTTTTTTTTGGCGTTCTTGAAATTCTATTTCCAATGTGACCAGATCATAAATGGTATCTAATTGTTTAAAGGATGCATTATTAATCACAATAATACCATAATACATATTACCTTTGATATTATAATGGGTCAAACTTACTGATTTGCCCATTTTATGGGCAAAGAGGAGATTTTCAAAGTTAAACTCTATGAGACTATACTTTCGATAAAGTTTGTCCAGATCATAATTTTTGGGCTTTTTCAAGTGTTTATTTCGTGGTATCATATATGACCTAATACTTTTGGATAATTTCTATAACATTCTTTAACGCATCTTCGAACTCCTCCTGGCACATATTAGTGGCCAGATGTAATAATAATAATAGTTCATAGGAGGTTGGTACTCCTTGTTCTCGTGATGGAATATGATATATGTGCATATATTTAATGATCCGATGACAAACTTTATTACGATATTTCCAGGATCTATGATGGCGTATTTTTTGGACGCTCCAATTTTGGACCCTGTCATAGTAACGGCAATAAAGATCGTCCAGTCCTATAATCCGGGCATATTCACGGAAGATATGGATCCGCTCGGGCATAATAATGGCAACTTCACGTGGACTATATAGTTGGCGACAGTCCAATCGTCCGCGAAAACTTTCATATTTTTGGACCAGATCTTTGTATTCTAAAGCATAATCCTGACCTAATTTTTGGTTGATCTTTTGGTGCAGCCTATAGAGCCATTGTGCCAGTTCTGCGCGTCCTGATAGAGCATGCATATCTAGTCGGGTCTCCGGGTCCTGTAGATATTGGCCATAGGATTGCCGGCAGGTATTACAGGGTAGTACCTCGGCAAGAAGTTTAAAAAAAATAAAATAGTTGAGTTTATCTTCCTCGGTGGGATTCTTAGGATAGGCAAATGTAATTGCATGTAAAAATGTCCAGGCGGACGGTCCCCAAAATTTAGGATGGATTCCAATATTTTCCATATTATACTATTTTAGTTTTATTTTCTTTATGACAATGTAAATGATAGCCGTTCCCCTCTTCTATTTTGATGGTACAGCCAAAATAAAGACCTTGTTTATGACAATAATAACAATATTCATGCAAGTTTCCATGGCAATAATAACAGAATCTGGATACGTCATGTTCTATGGTCCGGATGCCCAGAATGGTCCATTTAACCAGCCTAAAGACGGGTCCTTTGATAGAGGATCCTTCTTGTCCTCCGGTTTTAGGCCGTTGATCTTCATGTGTATCGGGCTTCTTAGATGTCATAAAGGATTAATGAGCTTATGGTCCAAATATTTTGAATATTTCAATTTTAAAATTTGAAGGTAACATTCTTTTACTTTTTGTCAGGTATAATATAATATGCAAACCATAAGATTTGATAATCTGCCCAAACTACTTTTAAAATCCCAGGTTAAAAAACGTATCCATATCAAAAGTAAAGATGATATCACCTATCAATATTTGGTAGAGTTTATAGGATCCCAAACCATCCGAGAGATTGAGGGTCGGCAAAAGTCGGCTGAACGTTATAGATTAAGTTTGCAGGAACCTTGTGCTGTTTGTTTGGAATATGGTGAAATACCTTATTGGAAATGTGCCCATCCTCTTTGTAATTTTTGTTACCAAAAAATGGTCAAACATAGTAACCATATATGCTGTCCTATTTGCAGACAAAAATTAGTCAAAGTGTTTTACATTAATAAATTTGCTATTATTACAATGGTTAAAAATTATTTTGCCATAATATATATACCTAAAAAGATTACACTTAATTATTCTGTCCATCAGATAGACCAAGAATTTATAGAAGTACTCCGGGATATTTTGGATCAAAACTATTATATTGTAGTCCAGAATAATACGTTGGTCCAAAAATTACATGATCTTGTTAAAAAAATGGATCTAATTTTAAAAATTATCAAAATTAATAAAATTGAAAAATGAATATTATTTTGGATATACTAAAAATAGTAGAATAGATGGAATATATACTTCCCGATTATCACTATTTTGGAAATTTCGCAAATTGGACAGAATATCTTTATATAGAGGGTCCTATCATCTTTTATGGACGTCCTATTATGGCCTCCTGCAAAAATTATCAGGAGGTCATTTCCTATATTGTTAATCGTCTAATCAAAATTCTTCAAAAATATCCATTATCCTCCACCCAGGAGATCTTCATCATTGATCTAGGGCAATTTAAGATTTATATCAGGATGGATGTATTCTGGATTAAAAATAACCAGACAAATTTTAAACTAGTCCCGGAAATAGAACGGATTATGATGTATCCATTGGGCAATTATAAAATTTATGCTATCTATTTCAAATATGACCAGATGGCAGAAAACATGGAGAGATTATTGAATGGTCTATAAATATTTTCTGCCATTTTATTAATAGCATGTATTTTATTATTAGAATTGTTTTCAATGAACAGAGAAAAATTTTAACCGTCCAAATTGTGGACCATGCAAAGGGTATTCTCATAGCCCGTCAAACATTAGATAAGGCTGTCCAAAATTATATCCAGGAACAATATGGAAGCCAAACATTGGAAACATTGAAATTTTTTGAAATTCCAGATGTTTCCCAGATTACGGACCCCGGCCAGAATGGTATCTATGCCTATCGCCTTCTCACCAATCCCGAACAATGTTGTGTCTATCGGCATACTACCAAAATGGTACCCGGATATTTTTATGGTATAACTGTCCAAACAGAATTCCTTGAAATTGCCCGTTTTTATATGGTAGAACATCTGGGAGAACGAGAGTCCCATGATATTCTTGAACAATCACACAAATATGTCCAGGATAGTGATATGGTAAGTATTGGTCCGGCATGTGTTAAAATTCCCAAAATCATGACCATTTCGCCCATGAAGGATCTGATACTTGAGCTTAAAAACAATGCACGGTTTAAGGATCGTTATTTTGCTTCCGAAAATGATTTTTCAAAATAATTTTTATGGTTAAAAGAAAATCCTAATGAATACCAAAATTTGTGTGCACTCTCACTTTTAGGTGCAGGGATCTTTACATGACGATATCCTTTCATCTGGAAATAGAATTCCAACATATGGTAAAAAATATGTGCGTCACGGGGGACATAATATTGGAAAATTTCTACCCCATCGTCTACGGGTTTCATCTGGGCATATCCTTCAAAATGGCCGTCCACACTAAAGCCCATTATTCTGCCCAGATTTTCCTGGATCATCTGTGATGCTGCTTCCAGATCCTGTTTTCCCGTCCTCAATGATTCTAATTGTGCCAAAGCATCCCGATCATGCATGTCCAATAGATGGATCTCATAGGTATGACAAACACCATTTTTACAAAATTTTCTCTTCTGATAATATCCTTCGCTGTACTTTATTAGGGGACCTTCGTGGCCTTTGTGGCCTTTGTGGCCTTTGTGGCCTTTGGGGCCTTCGGGGCCTTCGGGACCTTTGGAGCCTTCGGGACCTTCGGAACCTTCGTAGCCTTCTTCGGGGTTCCCGCCCCGTTGATGTTTGTACTTAAAGGCACGATAGAAACGTTTCATAAATTCTACATCGGTATCAAATATTTTACGAACTTTTGGATCCCCTTGAAGGTTACGGATCAGGTTAAGCCTCTGTAGTACAGGTTTAGGATTCCCCAATCTTTGGGAGGCTTCTTTTAAAGCTTCCCATCTTTTTTGACGGTTCAGATGAATATTATAGCCAAAACTACTTAAATGGAAACGTTTATCAGGTTTGGGCAGGATCTCAGGTCCCCGGCCGGGTTGCCCTCGATCGGGGATACAGCTAGGGGGAACGTAGGTACCGTGGACATAGGTTGTGCCACGAAAATAGGGTTTACGATAATAGCCTTTTCTTAAGATTTCTCCAGGACCGCAACGGTTCTCCATCTATACCTTATAGGATGATAATTTATCATACTATAAGTATTCCTTTTCACATAGGGTTATTATTGAGCTCCAGAAAACATATTTCCAAGGAGATTAAATCATTATTGGGATTAACAAACCATTCATAATTTTTCTCGAGTAAATCAAGACTTCTGTCCGCCAGTTCGTCGGAGGCCCTTTGGAGCAGATCGCTAAGGAAATAGGTTAGTATCTCATAATATTCATAATGATGGGACGCTAAATAGTATTTTAAAAGGAGACAATAGTAGTAGATCAAATCCATCTGGTCCTGTTGGTAGTCCTCGGGTGAACTAATACATCTTTCGACCATTCGAAAACGGGCTATTAGGATCGGCCAAAAGAGATTTCCTAACTTTTTTTCTGACAAATAATTGTGCAAAAATTGGAATAATTTTACCAATTGGCAATAATTTTCCGGTTTAAAAAAATAGTCCCATTCATTAGAACGTCCTAATCCTCTAAGATATTTTTCAACCAATTGAAGGTTCCAGGATGTTTCCTGGGGCTTTTCGAGCTCGAACAATACTAACAATCCCAGAACCGCCTGGTAGGGTGGCAGTTCCTGGCCGTCTATACTATCCACCAACCCTTCTATTTTCGCATGGAGCTCCTGTACCAATTGTAGGACGGGAAACCGGGAGTCGAACTGGTTGGTATTCTTAACCATACAATTATAACATTTTGCCAATGTAATGAAATCATATTCTCCATAATTTTTTTGGATGGTTTCATAAATCTGATCATAATATTTTTTGTTCCCCAAAATTTTGGAGAGACGCCCAGCCCGGTTCATCAGGAGTCGTGGATCCTGCAAAAATTTAAGATCATGCTCAAAGTTCCTTTCCATTATAGAAAGATCTTTTCCCATTATAATATTCTGCAGGATTTCCCGAAAGTTCAAAAATCCGGCCAACATATTATTATTTTCCGCATGATTGTACCGCAGACGTGCCTCTAATGTTTCTTTAAGCGGCATAAAAACTGGCCATACATTTTCCATTTTGGAAAAATAGGACGCTTCCGTTGGGGAACCCATAATGATGATTTTAGGCACCCCTAGCGCCTGGAATGATGAAAATGTTTGTGGATTGTCCGTCAAATAGAGCAGAATATTGGCCCATTGGACCCATTTAGTCCAATGGGAACATTTATCCGAATTTTTGAGCAGGCAAAATGTAAGTAATATATTTGGATTAATCACTTTATTATCAAAGGACAACCCATTAATTCGTTCTGTACAAAAGAGATAATTCTCATCCTGTTGTTTGTTATATTTTTTAGCATAATTGATAATTTTTTCGGATATTTTGACCAAATTTTTTAAATCTACCTCCATAATGATTAGATTACGATCTTTAGGTATTGTTTCTATTTTTTCTTTAGGAAGAAGAATTTTGGTGAATGTATGTAAATTATCCGGTTGGTCTGCTATAACTAGCATTCGGATGTCAATACTTAGTTCCATATTAATAGTTCCGACTTAAAAATATATAAATAAAGTACTTGAATTTCAATTTTTAAAATATAGTTAGACTATATGGTGATCGTCAATGCAAGTCCATTGCCCCTAGGATATAATGTACAGTTTTGGACCGCACGCATGCTAGACCATGCAGAACTCTATCGATTGGGGGTCAAAGTTTCCTCCCAAAAAATTGATGAAATTTGCCAAACCTGGAAAAATTATAATAAAAAATTATCTAATATAGACACTGAGAATATTTCCGCCGAAGAACTAGTGAACCAATTGGACGGTCTGGAGAGGTTCAATAAAATTTTAGAGGAAACAATCCAGCTCAACCGTGGGATCCTTGATAGGACAAAAACAGAATGGACCGGCTGGATTTATCCTTCCATGATAGAACATATTTTGGAGGAAACATGCTATTTTAAACAGATTATTTTTGGACCATATGATCCTGAGGAGCAGCTTAAATATATCCTCAAGCATAATCGGACCGAAACGGCCGCCATCGTTCAGTATTTGGACCCGGAGAACCTGGGAAAAAAAGTACATCAAAATCTCCAAACATGGATATTTCTGAAGGATCCAAAATATAGTTCTCTCGAAGAAGGGCGGCCTACGGCCGAATTATTGCACCAATATGGTGTCCAACTAGCGGAATATTTAGGGTCCATCAGCCGGCAGATGGACTCACGAGATATCAAAAATGTTCTAACACCCTATTTTATAGACCAACATGCTGCCCTGGAGGTCCGATACTTTGATGAAGTGCTCCAAAAATCATATTTGAAAAAATGAATTTTTTAATATTTAATATTTTTGCCCATTATTGATAGATTATAAAAATGTTAGTCGAAATTTTGAATGGTAAAAATATTTTTTACATTTTTGGTATGGCCGCTCTAGTTTCTATATTTTGGTACTATCTGATATGTGGTATTTTGTACCTAATTTTGACCCTGGACGATCGATGGCGTATCTATCGGACACAGCTCCGGATGCCTGATAGGCGCACTCTTTGGGGTGAAATTTATCATGGAACAGTTAGCTGTCTGGCTGCCTCACTAAGCATTACACTTAATATTTGGTGCTACCAACATGGGTGGAGTCGTATGACCACCCGTTACGATCAATTAAGTTTTGGGGAACATTTGGAGTATTCTTTTTGGGTCTGGGCCATTACCGAAGTTTACCAATGGTGGTACCATAAAATGTGCCATCATTGGCAAATACTCTGGAGGTTCCATCGTTTTCATCATCTTTATAGTAATCCGACCCCCTTCACCGTACTCTGTGACCATCCGGTGGACATGTTTTTCAAATCGAGCCCGCTCTTCTGGATACCTTTAATTATTCCTGTTTGGGATGTAACTCTTTATGGTTGGTATGGGTTCGTCCATCTCATCTATGGGGCCTACCTACATAGTGGGTATGAAATACCCTGGCTTCCCTCAAAAACTTCAAGATGGTTCGTTTCCTCCTGGCACCATAATGTACATCATAGTCTTAATATTCCCAAAAATTTCTGTTTTTATACACGTATCCTGGACGTCCTATTCGATACCAACTATGACTATGAACCTCAAATGCCTCAAGAACAGTTCAGTTCTGGTTCACCTTTATAAACGTTGGCATGATAAAAAAGTCGACAGTCGATGGCCGTCTCCTTGATGGCCCGTTCGAACTGCAGGTTGAGCACTTTCTTTTTCAGGGCCATCCGCATTATTTTTTGGTCTATGGAAACACCATTTTTAAGGGTGGCCAGATAGATGTATACCTTGACAAGCCTTTTGTCGGGTGGTACATCACGATGGGAACAATGGCGGACCCCACGGCCGACCACTTGTTCGATCAACGAAAAGTTCCAGTAGGGTTCCAGTATGTGGATCTGTTGGACGCGTAAAAAGCTAACACCCTCCGAAAGGGCGCTCGAACCACAAACGATTTTGATCAGGGAGCCGTCCTGGTTACGTATGTCATTAAAGACGGTTTTGATCTCATCGCGTAGTTCGGTACGCTGTCCTCCCGTCCAGACGGCAAAGCGTCGTTTTCCCGGTCCGTGGAATTCATAGTTACGGTAGCCATAATGTTCTAATATTCGTGCGAATGCACGGATGCCCGCATATTCGCGGAAGTTGGAGTAGACAAAAACTGTCCCCGTGGTCCTCCGGATGCGTCGTAGGGCCGCCAAAAATTTGGGGGAATAACGTTCCAGCCTATCGGGCTCCAGGTCCTTTTCCTGCAGGCTTTCGAAACCGGCCCTCCCCAGACGTCCGTTCGGAAAGACAATGTTGGAGACCATACGGGAGCTGATGTAAAAATTGTTACTTATTCTAACATTTAGATAGTCAAAGGGAAACTTAGGTTCCGTTCCCAAAGTTAGCCGATAGACCTTTTGCTGGAAGGTCGACATGGGACAACGGACCAAATGATATTTTTCGCGGGGGAAGGCAATTTGGGGAGCCCCCCTAAAATAGGAAACATAACCTTTAAGGTATTCTTTAAACTTGTCCAAATTTTTGGGCCGATAATCTTCGCCGACGCGGACCAGAAATTGGCTTGTAAAATCCTTTCCTACAGGCATCTGACGATCACGTAGGAGCAGGTTCATAGTCAGGGCAATTTCTACAGGTTTGTCAAAGATGGGTGTGGCCGTCATGATGACTACACGTAGGTCGGATGGAGCATTTTGGATGGCATGATGAACCGTATAATAGTAGCTGCCCTCTTCGGATACTAGATTGTGCACCTCATCGATGATGAGCAGTGTCTTCTCTAGCCGGAGTGTTCCCGATATTAGAAGTTGGACGAATTTATTATAGGAATAAATTTGATAGTATCGGGCGATCCGTTCGTTGGATCTACGGATAATCTCACGGCGCTCCCGGGAGTTTACCGGTAGATTCTTTAAAAGTTTCCTATCTTTTTTGGAAATATAGGTTTCACCAGTACACTCCGAACGTATTTCGGAACGAAAGTTATCGATCACCGAGGCGGGTAGCACCACTATGATCTGGTGTGTACTCTTAAAGTTTTCGGCGATCGAAATGGCCGTACAACTTTTACCCGCACCTACACGATGGTAGATTAAAAGCCCATGATAGGGAGTTTTTGGATTGATGTATTCGGCCAAAAATTTTTGGGGTACCTGGAAATGGTATCTTTTCGGGAAACAAATTTCCTGAAAAGATTGTGGTCTGGACTTTATATGATATTGATGGAAGATTTGGATGAGCTTCTGGTAGAACTGGGGGTCACTGATGGACGGATAGTGTACCCGCATGATTATATATTGTTGCGATTAGTTATTGTTATTATTGCGATTAGAAGTTGACGGACGGGGTACACCGCGGCCCCTACCCCTCCTAGGATTCTGGGTTCTGGATTCTGGAGATGTTGTCCGTTGCTTTAGAGAGGTCATCAGTAGGTCGATGATCTTATCTCCAAGTTTCTCCCGATCGAACTCATCGGGAATTTTATTGCTATTGGTCGGTCCTGTCGGTCTTGTCGGTCCTGTCGGTCTTGTCGGTCTTGTCGGTCCTGTCGGTCCTAACGGAATCGGTCCTGGATGTTGTCCATGGAGAATATTTCCGCGCCCACAGAATACGGTTCCACGTCCATGGAAGATTTTACCGTCGTTCAACTTTTTGGCATTCTTGGAATCCTGAATGTCAAATCCGTTCAAACATTGGTGGAAGAGAGCTATCAATCCCGCATGTTCAAATTGCTTCAACACCCTCTTTGAATGTCCATAAAAGTCTATCAAGAGCTGAATGGCCATTAAAGGATTTTTTGCCAAAAGTTGTACAAAAAAGGCCTTCAGATTGGTAAAATCATCGGTTGTTCGTTTATCGCTCTTGTAACCCTTGAGAGAACATTTCCAATAATGGTACACATAGTGATAAATGTGGTGCAGAAGAATAGAATGACCAATATTGCTGTTCTCTGTTATAGCAGGATCCTCAAGGCTGGTAAGGATAGATGCGAACCGTTCTCGGAACTGGACAGAGAGAGTCTCCTTTAAACATTCTAAGGCCGTCATAAAATTCAACCTGTTAAGGGCTTCCAGCACATTCTGTGGAACCTGTGCCAGGCGTTTCTGGATATATGTTTCGTCCGTTAAAATTTTCTTGAGCTCCCCTTTAAACGAGAAGGATTTGTCTTCACCCTCTGTAGGTTCTGAGGCCGTAGAGGCCGTAGAGGCCGTAGAAGCTGTAGAGGCAGTAAGGGGTGAAGATCCCGAGGATTCGAACGGCTCATCCTCAGGTTCTTCAACCTGATAATTAGGGATTTGAACCTCAGCATCCTTCTTTGCCTCGTTAGACTCTGGGGTCTGCTGGACATCCGAGTATTCTCGGACGTTTTTATTTTTATGGTGATTATTATCACCACATTGCGCCATCAAATGATGGCAAATATGTTCAATAATATTGGAATTTTATAAGAATCTATTTTTCAAATTTTATAATTGGAAAAATAGATTCCTCTACAGGCCTAACGACCGTAATAGGTACCACGCCCCCATCGGTCCTGTCGGTCCTGTCGGAATTGGTCCTGACGGTCCTGTCGGAATTGGTCCTGACGGTCCTGTCGGAATTGGTCCTGACGGAACTGGCTAAACTTACGGTGATATCCGCCTCTTCGGAAACGCCGTCGACCTTGTAAAGTTTCTAATAGATTGGAGGCACCACTTTTTAACTGTGGATTGAGCGATTTCTCACCCAAAATGATTAGATATCTTAGTATTTCGTCAGGTTTTAAATCTTTAATAGGGGTGTTCGGATCGATCTCATGGATATCGGTATTTTTAGGTTCGTCTACTATTTTTTCATTGGGATCGGGAACCTGTACGTCCTCTTTTACTTCCTCCTTTGAGGATTTGGAAGTTTTCGTTTCTTTTGTTGAATTTTCCAACTCTACTGTATCATCAATAACCTCTAAATCGCTCAGATCATCCTGTTCTTGGTCCGAACGTTTTTTCTTTTCTGCTCGTTTTGATTTGGGCATAATAAATAACATTTTTATGTCATTTATTATTTATATTTTGAAATTCAATTTTTATTATTTTAAGCCCGTAATTCTTGGTCCAATTTTTGTAAATCCAGGAGTATTTGATAGGGAATGTCTAGAGTTTGGGCAATCTTTTGGGCCAGATCCTCACGGAAGGTGATCAGACCACCTATTTCAATATTGCGGACGGTTGCCGGATCGGTACCTATTAGCTCCGCTAATTTTTCCTGGGTTAATTTGCGAAACCTACGGCAGGTGGCTATATAGGATCCCGTTCTTTCTGTAAAAAAACGGGTGGGACGTATCCTGATCTTTTTAGGACGCAGGTTAGGATGGAGGCTGACCATATCCTGCTGTTGTAGGACTTTTTCTAATTTTTTGTCATCATCAGAAGTACGGGTTTTAATACGTCTAAAATTATGATAGCCCGGAATATGTCTCATATCGTGCAACCAGATACGATAAAGTTTGCGGGCATACCATTTTTGATACTGATATTTTTCATCAGGTTCCAGGTCCAGACTGTCTACCCGTGCATCTTTAAAATGCTTTAGACGGACATCTTCTGGACCCCGAATTTCTGGATTAAAAATGTAAAGCCCAACAAATCTTTCTACCATCTAAACTAATAATCTAATAAACTAAACTAAAATTTATATTAGTTGGGCAGATGTAATATTTTTTCAATAAGTTTCTGAATTATCAATTTTAATTTTTTCAATTTTTCGGTTTAAATATTTACGCCTACCATTGTCGGTAATATTCCTTAGGGCTATTAATTTAGAAAATTTGGTCATTTTATCATCCTTAAGGATTTCCTGGAGGAGACTTTCCTTTTTATTCTGGGTATTTTTACGCTGTTCCTGTTCGCGGCGTCTTTGTTCCATTTTAAGACGTCTTAACTCTTCCATACTAACCTTTTCCAGATTAGTATTAATCTCCGCGGGCAAACTTTCTAGTACGGTAAAGCGTCTTAGTTCGGTAAAACTTTTAATGTTACGGATGGTTTTCTTTTTAATATCCTTTTCCATATGTTTTGCATATTTGGCCGGGAGTGCATGCCCCTGTCTTTGCATTCGTTCTATCTTTACAATTGTATCTTGCTCGGAATCTTCCTTTGATATTGATATATCCTGTAAATTATCCTTTTCAGAATTTTTTTCGGCCGATTTTTCCTCTTTCGTAACTGGGACCAAAGGAACTAATTTAATTTTGCCCCCAATATTAATCCTCCTAAAATTAATTAGTTTAGTTTGTGAAGATTTTCTATTATTATTATGATCCTGTTTTTTTCCAGTCTTTTGTCGTTCTAATATGGCCTCATATATTTTTTGATTTTCTAATATTTTTTTAGGTATTTTTTTAATCTTGGGCACCCTGGATATTTGGGCTGGATCATCGACCGGTACATTGGTCGGAATTTCTGTTAGGGGTATATCGATTGGTTTTTCCGTATGTGTTGCCGGGGATATATCTGTCGGCCTTTCGGTTATATCCGTTAGTTTTTCAGTGTGTGCCATTGGGGGTATATCGGCAGTTTTTTCTGTGGGAGGTATATCCGTGGGTTTTTCTGTGTGTGCTATCGGGGGTACATCCGTTAGTTTTTCTGTGGGAGGTATATCCGTGGGTTTTTCTGTGTGTGCTATCGGGGGTACATCCGTTAGTTTTTCTGCTGGTAATTCCGAACTCGTATGCATTGACCCTTCTGGGCCTTCTGGGCCTTCCGGGCCTTCCGGGATTGTAGACGATCGATCGGGCGGTGTGACCAAATGTTTATGATTGGCATTATCTTCTGAGGATGATTCATCAAAAATATATTCTGGACGTGAAATGGTCGGTATTGTATTTTCATGTATGATTATATTTTCCTCCATTTATAGGTTAAAAAGATCATGTTTAAAAAAATAAACACGAACTTTTTTAAATATCAATTAATAAGGTACATACCAATCAAACCAATCAATGTAAGGTGTACTTAAAGATGCTTTCATCATTTTAACCTCTTTGATGATTGCGTCAAAATCAGAGGCATTGAGTAATTTTAATAAAGTTTCTTTATGATTATCATAATTATCATGATTATCATGATTATCCTTAAATTTCTGGAGACATAAGCGAAGGAGTTCTGCCTTCCGACGTTCGGCCAGATCCTGGATAATAGGGAGGTCCGGAACAAAACTTTCATGTTTAATAATCATTTCTGCCATGGTATCATCATTATTACGTTGATAATTTTCAAAATAGGCAAAATTATCATCATAGCTCACGTTTAGAGGAGCATAATGATCGATTAACCATTGTACTGCCTTTTGATAATTGATCGATACGAGGTATCCAAAGATGATCATGACCGGCCCAAAAAATTCCATCTGATCTATAAATTCATATTGATTATTTTGTAATTTTTTGGTCCCTAAATAATTTTGGAACATACGGATTATATCATCCTCATTATTACATTTTCTGAACTCGGAGAGTAATATATGTAAATTTCCGCTAGAGCTAAAAGGTAATAGATTGTCGTGATTGTCATCCAGATTTTTGTTCGATGGATTTTGAACTGTACCGAGCATCTGGATCGTACCATCTGTATCTATTGTACCGTTTACATCCATCATTCTATTGTATGGATCCATAATAATAATTTGGATCCTAATACTAAAATTATTTTTTTCAACTTTTATATATAGATTATTTCCTCCCCTATTATAAATAATAATATTTTTAAACTTATATAGTCAGAATGGGACGATGGGCCGGATGTTTTGGATGTCCATTTTTTAATGGATATTATAATAATGGCTGCGGCAACTGTTATAATTGTTATAACGATGCCGGTTTTGGCAGGAACCTCTTTGGTTGCCAGAACAATAATGCTCTGGTAAGGAATCGGGAGGTTTACTATGAAAGGGATAATGCTCTTTGTGCCCAAAATAATGCTTGTTTTGGTGATCAAGAGGCCGGATTTTATGACAATTGTAATAATGCTTGTAATAATTGCTTTAATAATGCAGGATATGGCGGCTTTTGCGGACCCTGCGGACCCTGCGGACCCTGCGGATCTTGCGGACCCTACGGATCTTGCGGACCCTGCGGACCCTACGGACCTTGCGGACCTTATGTGGATGGTTGTGGAGGCTATGGGGATTGTGGTGGTTGTGGCGGTTGTGGTGCCTATGGTTGTGGTTACCCGGGATGGGGTTATGGTGGTTGTGGCGGTTGCGATGGTGCGAAAGGGGGTAAAAAGGCATATCCGGGTACCCCAAGTAGTAAACTTTTTAACAGTTTGGGCTACAATTCTGGCAAAAAAGGCCAGATCTAACATATTTGATCCTGATGGTTAGTTTAGTTTGGACTCCTTTTTGATGGTCTACTTTATTATTTAGATTGGCCAGGATCCATGCGGCCTGGAATTCTTCGTCCGAAAATTTTTCCAGATTATTTTTTTGATCGGTTGATTTTTCCAAAATAATTGTTTGTTTCTTACAATAAGCCATTTTAATACTATCCTAGGAGAGTATTAAAATGTGACAATTTCTTCAACTTTTTTGTTGTTGTTTTTCTTTTTCCTGAAGTATACGGACTACCTCCTTTTGGTCATTTATCTTTTTGATTAGTATATCACGTTCCTTAAAGATTTTTTGCAATTCATTTTGGGCATTTTTCCTTTCGGTTTCATCAGTGGTTGTATCTAAAATTTTTTTAATATTATCATAGCGTCTTCTTAAATATTTAGCATCAAACATAAGATTGTTTAGCTTAAATATTGCCTCCTGAAGGTCGCTCATTCTGTTCTTCCTACCGGTTGGTTTCTTTTTTTCTTTTTTTTCTTTTTGTTTTTCCTTTTCTTCCTTCTGAAGTTTCCGGACCAAATTTTGTTGTTCTAATATTTTCTTTTTGAGTATTTCATGTTCTTTGACCAATTTTTGCATACGTTTCTGGGCATTTTTCCGGGTCCTCTCTTTATCAGTTGTTTCTTCAATCAGTTTAGCCTTTTGATGTTGTTTGATCAAATATTTATTTTTATCCTGAAGTATGTGTAATTTCAAAATAGCCTCCTGCAGCTCGCTCATTCTATGCTTTTTGCGCATCCCTTGTACCTCCTGGATTAATTTTGGATCTATTTTATTAACCCCATAAAGCCTAACTTGACGTGCCCTAAGACATTCTTCGGGTGTTCCCAACTTTCGATTTTTAGGGGGATCCCGCATACCACAATAGTAGGACATTATATAATTATACAATATAATTATATAATACCTAGACTATTCTAAATCTTCAGAATCGTCCAAAGATTCTTCCTTTTTGGTTTTTTTTGAAGGTTTGTCCGAAAATGAATCGGACAACTCATCCTTTTTAGTAGAACCAGCAATCTTTACAGACTTATCTGTTTTGGTAGCCGTTTTTTTGGTTTTTTTGGCCGGCTTTTCTTCCTCGGACTCTTGAGATTCCGAGTCCTCACTAACATTCTTTTTAGTGGCCGCCTTAGATTCACGGGCCAAATCACTTTTAGTCTTGATACCATTTTCTTCCTTGTAGCGATGCCAGTTCATGGCAGCTTCTTTCATTAGTTCAGCGTTACTTTTGCCCGCATTTTCTTTTTTAGAACGTAATCTACGTATTTCATTTTGGATATATTCTTGATATTCAGTTTTGGGACGGGTTGATTTGGCGGCCTGTTTTTTACCGGCCGCTTTTGTCTGGACCGTTTTTTTTCCAGGCTGGACTGTCCTACCGGCCTTGCCCGTTCTACCAACCGGGGTAGTTTTAACAGATTTCTTGGTTTTTTTGATAATTTTTCCCGAAGATTCTTCCTCAGATTCTGTTTCATCATCGGATCCGGCGGACTCTTCAGGGGGCTCGGATTCATTGGCTTTTTTGTCGAACTTCTTTTTACCGACCTTCTTTTCATCGGCTTCCTTTTCGTCGGCCTCCTTCTCGTCGGCCTCCTTCTCGTCAACATCTTTTTCGTCGGCGTCCTTTTCGTCGGCCTCCTTCTCGTCAACATCTTTTTCGTCGGCGTCCTTTTCGTCGGCCTCCTTATCCTTCACTTTTGTCTTTTTTCCGGTTTTTTTAACAGATTTAGCCGATTTTATTGCCGATTTTGTTGCCGATTTTGTTGCTGATTTTGTTGCCGATTTTGTCGGTTTTGTTCCGGTTTTAGTATCATCCTGTTCATCCGAAAGGATGTCCGAATCCTCAAGTTCTTCTTTAGGAACTGGATTATTCTCTAATTTCGAGGGCATTTTAATTATAACTATATTATAGGAAATGAATTTTAAACACAATGAAATTTTTTATCAATTTTTAATATGATTATCTATTCACATAGGCTTAAAAAGTATATTCTAGAAAAGATTTTGCCCCGTATACTGGTCCTACCCAATATGGACCGTGTCAAAATAGTGGGCAATTTTCAAAAAAAGATCGTTTATGTTACCGATATAGACCTGGACAATTATGTCTATCCTGAATATGATTCAACGTCAATCTATTCCAGATTGCTCGAACTTTTAGGACAGGTGGAAAAATATTCGGACATTAGGTTCCTCTATATTATTGCTGGGGATGACAAACGTTTCAAATTGGAAAATATAGAAAATGAACAAATAGAGCGCGTCCGGAGTCTGCTCCAGCCCCGAGAGCTCAGTAATTTTGACCGGATCCTTGGGGAAAATCACGATAATCCGGAAAAATGTCTTTATTTGCTCAACAAATATTTAAAAAAACTGGATCTGATTACAATTAGATGGACCATGGACGAAATTATGACCGGCCAAAAAGTATTACGGGGCGATCAGCTTGTCCGGTTCAAAGATATAATTTCCTTGAACAAAGTTATTATCATAACATATTATATTAAATATGAATCGGATGTTATTGGTATTGATATGGGTGTTATCTATCATGACATATCGTCCAAAAGTATTTATAGTGATTTTACCCGATATATATTGGTTGCCCGCCGGTATTCCCAGGAATACTATTTTGTCCTTTACCGGATGCTCTATGAATTCCGCCGGAACCCAAAAATTTGGAACGAGGTCCATTATCTGGTCGAGATTAAATTTGGACTCTATAAATATTTTATCGTACGCATCAATCTTTATCATAAAATCTATAAATACGGTCACATGGACCTACAGCTGGCCAACAATATTGTGGTTAACCTTCTCCGGGATCTAGACTATCTGCATGATTTCCGGTCGAATATTCCCCAGAAAATTCGCGAGGTTGCCCAAAATGTTCCACCGGAGGAACGTTTGGTACAATGGGATATATTACTCCAGACGCTCAAAGAAGAATTGGAGGCCACGGTTAACCGGTTGGCCAAACCTTATTATGAGTATTATCTAGAACTTCTTTCCAAAAAAGATTCTGGTATAAAATATTCATAGATAAATACTTTTTAGCGAGGACAACCTATCTATAAAAAATAAATATATAATATGGCACGCTATTATCGGCTGGAGGAGGCCCGGAACGCTCCCATAAAATCCGTAAAACCTTTTATCTTTGCCAACGAAAGGCTGACCCGTACGGGCCGGGCGGGACGGTATTATACCGTTCTAGAGAGTTTCGCCCAGTTCCTGCAAGACCGGGAAAAATATCCGCACGCGCATGAAATTCTAGTGGACCATGTGTCCGCCCAACCGGACACGGGCGGGCGTCCGGTCTTCGATTTTGATGTTAAGGGATGGGTGCCGTCCGATTTTAAAGACCAGGTCGAGGATACATTGCTCGAAGTTTTCGAAAGATACATCCCCAATTTTGATGGTAGGATTGAATTTGTCTGGTCTACCTCCCAAAATCCGTCCAAATTCTCGAAACATTTGACCCTACGGAACATCTATCTGGAACCATGGCTCCAACTTTTACGTATTATCTACCAACTCTTCTCCTGGACATGGGATGAAAAATATTTTTGGATCCATTCTGAAAAACTTTTTGATCGACAAATAGTACGTCAGAATGCATCCTTAAGGATGGTCGGCTCCCGAAAATTGGACGGCCATCCATTGGTTCTGGATGATCCACATTACAAATTTAAGGACTCTTTGATCCGCATTTATCTTGTCCAGGATTTTCAGGGTGTCCATCGCATTAGGCTCGACGATTTTAGTCCCAAAATATTAGGGGACCTGCAAGAATATTGGGACGAACCTGACAAACAGGATGCATCCTCCAAAATAAAAAAGACAGACATCAATCTTCCTGCAGGCCCTACAGGGGAAAAATATTCCTATTCGTCCGAAATTTATCGGCGGGCCTTCCAGCTTTTTTGTCGGATAGACCCTAGTACATTCCGCATGGGCAAAATTAAAGGATCTCTGGTAACATTAATCCGTTTGCGCCCACGATGTTGTCTGCTTTCGGGCAGACTGCACGAGAGCGAAAATGCTTTTCTAATAATCCGAATTGTCCAAGGATGTTATTCGGTACGTTTTGGATGCTATCGTTTTTGTTCCCATAAAAAGAGTGCATATTTGGGGTCCTTCGGCCTGGGGGGCCTCGTAATCATGCATCCAAAATGGACTTCCCGGGCCTTTCGGGCCTTTCAGGCCTCTCGGGCCCTCTGCGATATGAAAAAATAATTCGGTCTAATAATAATATTATTTTTTATTATGTCGCAAGCAATAACAATTAAAACGCCCAGGTGTGTTAAATATTTGAGCCGGGACTGGGATCTTTCACCTGTAGAACCCTATAAAACTTTTAACATTATTGTTTATGATGGTATTACACATTGTCGGTCGGCGGGTGTTATACCTTATACTTTTAAGGATGGACAGTTCTATTTTTTGCTACAAAGGTACACGGAACCCTTAAAGAGGAAGGATTGTGGTTGGAACGATTTTGGCGGCAAGAGGTTGAACGACCAGGAAACATCCATGGAGATTGCTGCCCGGGAGTTTAGTGAGGAGACCAGTTGTCTTTTCTATTTGTATGAGACGGGTCAGACCGGGATCTATGAACTTCTAAAGGACCGTCCGGACCTAAAATATCCGGACGAGGCGGTACAAGTACTTCTTAAAATTTTGCCCGAATCACAAAAATATTTTATGCATAAAATTAAACAATATGTTATGCCCATCTATATTAATATGCGGGACATATATATCAGCTATTTTATTAGGGTACCATATCTTCCGGAGACGGACATTCCGCGGTGTGAAGACCTACATATTGACTATCAGGAAAGGTTTTTGAGGGCTTGTAAATGGTTTAATTATGAAGAGCTCATGGGCCTGAATGATCAGGAGTTTCATAAGCGTTTACAGGTTAGCCAGATTAAAAAAAGGGTTTCTAACTTTTATCAGAGAGGAATTTTCGAATAGTGACAAAATTTTATCATATTATAATAAGATTTTGTCACATGATCTATGAGAACCATGAGAAGTTAAAAAATATTTATGAGAAATTTCGGAATATTGGTCAGGATTCCAAAGCTTTGGACACTTTTGTGCGGACAATGTACCAGGAAAGGACATTCTTTAGGAGCTTGTTCAGCTCATTGGACCGGGAGAATGTCGCCCAATTTGTTCCAAACTATCGGATGGATGCTAAAACTTTGGCGGTTTCTATCGCCACCGAAGAGGACCCGATCATGTTGGTGACCCTTCTGACCACAGCATTACACCAAATGTTCTACCAATTGGTAGAAATGGAGGGTAACCATTATCTTAGACTGGACGGAGGACAGGAGATTACAGGGGGACTACCCGCTCCTGTGTACTATATAATATTAGCGGCCGACAAGGATAAACACTATATATTGGACACACTGGCCATACTCTATGCTTTAGAGTCTATCTACCAAAAGTATTTTTATCTGGGTATGGATTTCGAATTTACCCTGCGCAAAATCCAGCTGGTACAGCTTAATTTCGAACATCCGGTGGACAAGCGGAGTCTGATCGTTCTGGTAAACCCTGGGGAACTTGATAAACCCATCCGGGAGGATCTGATCGACCTGGTGTTCTGTAATCAGTATATTAAAAAAATACTTCATGGGGCGGACTCCTTAGACGTTCCCTACATCTACAATGAGCTCCTACAGGAGGATACTGACCGGATCCTCCATTTTACACTCTCCATGATCGATACGAAAATACTCTGTGAATATTATAAGCTGAACCGTCCGGGTAAAAGTGTTGAGGGTCGGTGTAGTATTTATGATGAGGATCCGGACAAAAGTGCCGTCTACTATTTTGGTGTGGTCAATGGGGAACAGCAAAATAGGCTCTCATTGTTGCTCAGATCCATGCCACCTGTCCAGGACATTGTCTGGAACATCCACCGGATGCCCCGGGCACAGATACTCTACGCACAGTACGATGTACTCTATCTGAAATGGTTCTACTATGCCATCATCAACCGTGCGGCCCAGGATGTGTCCAACGATGCGGGCAAGAAGGCCATTATGATACTCTATAAACATGTACTCTATGAGTTTACCCAGTTTGCCTATCTGGAGCGCAAAAATATTACCAACCTCGTCCAGAAAATTAAAGTGATTGTTGATCCCATCAATAACTATATGGTGCATTTAGAACATGAACGTTCGGAGCGCCCCGTACGTTTGGTGGACCTTTTTAATCAGAAGGCCGCCGGGATCGTGACCACACGCATTTGGGCGGACCTGGACAAAATCGCAAATGTTAACTATTATAAGCTGCTGGTGCGCAATATCCTAAAACATTTACTCTACGCACTCATTTCACAAAATTTTACCATCTATCGTACCAAATTGAGCATCTGGGACGTACGTTTGGACAACCAGTTTATTTTCCAATATTTAAAAGATTACCATTTTGAATATCTCCTCAAAATTTTTAAGGAGGTCCAGGAGATCCTCAGGGAACGTGTCCGTAATTTGTAGGCTATATTTGGAACTTTCGGACTAAATGTTCTGTGAGCCCATCGTCCACCAGGGCGGGGATGTAAGGTTTTAATTTATGGAAAATTTTTCCCATAGTTGTGTCAGAAACACCGAATATTTGGGCCATCTCGCGTTTATCATAATGACGTTGTCGATAGTGGAGCATAATGAGCATGGTTCCTGCAGCTATTGACTGGACATTATGGTCGGCCACCAGTTTGAGACGATAGCTATTGCGGGCTATTTGGACCGTAAGCCGTAGATCGTCGGGCCCGATCCTGATGGACCTGCGCATCGAAATTTGCCGGAAAAAACGGTGCAAATAGTCCTCCACCATATTGATCTCATCATCATAATAGTTAATAATCTCATTAGTAAGTTCGCGCATTATTTTTTCAAACTGTTTGTTGCCCCGGGTGATCTTTTTGCGGCTTAGACCGAACATCTGGGCTATTTCCCCCATGCTCAACGGATTTTTGTTGATCTCGCAGGCCTTATAAAGACAGGCAGCAATAATGCTCAGCCTATTTTTTCCACGGATGATTATTTGTGAATCATTAATCTTTTTGTAGAAAAATTTGGCGGAATCTACAATCATTTTGGGTATATGATTTTCTTGGCATATTTGGGCAATCATCTCGAAGACCTTGTTGAGACTACGTTCGCGATAGACCATAGTGTTCCATTTTTGACGCATACGCAAGCGGTTCCTCACGGACCCGGTGATCAGGGTCCCCTGCAACGATTTGGGAAAAAAATAGTTGGAGGGGCATCCGCAGCGTACGGTAGACTCACCATGCTGTTCATCATTGTTAAACTGACGCCATTCGGGCCCCTGATCCAGAATAGTTTCGTTGATCATGCCACAGGAGCAACAAATAAGCGATCCCTGATCCTCCACCAGATTGCTACTGCGACATTCACTACAAATATTTTCAGTGGTACTGGACTCAGTATCGACCGGTTCCGACCGTTTGAGCCTTTCCAAGCTTTCCAGGCATTCCAGGCCCTTGCGCAGGATCTCCCGGGACCGATTCCTATGTGTCTCCAGGGTCTCCAGGGCCTCCAGGGCCTCCAAAAGATAGTGGGCATGCTGGGCCATCTATGGTCCGATGATTGACTATTGTAGTTAATGTTTATCTTTTCAGTTTTTCTAAATAGATGGGATCGAATTCATCCTCACGGGCCCCTAAGAGTACTTTGGGGTTAACGGCAATTTCGATCAGATGGTCCACACATTTGATGCGGAAATTACGGTCGAAAAGGCTGCTGTTCTTGCGACGTATCTCATTATAGTCCTCCTGATTCTCACGCGATATATAAACGATGCGCACGCCCGCCCTTTTGGCACCGTCTAACTTGATGTCCAGCCCTCCTATCTTGCTGATTTTACCGGTTAATTCGATCTCCCCGGTCAGGGCGACGTACTGGTTGATGCGATGGTTCAGAATGATCGAAAGGAATGCAATGGCAAAGGCACAACCGGCTGAGGGTCCGTCCTTAGGGGTACCACCATCGGGCACATGAATGTGGAATCCGTAGGGAAAGCGCTCCTCCAGACGCCGGCGGATGCGCGGATGGACCATATTAACGGCAACCGTTAGTGCACAGGCGGCCGATTCACGCATAATCTTTTTTTGGTTGCCCGTTAGTTTAAGACGAAAGACGGGATCCTCGGACGAACCGTTCCGGGAGCCAATCTGGTTGGGATAGATTTGTATGGAAATAATACCCCCGACGCCCAATGGGGAGGCATAGAGTCCATTAATCACACCGATCATATGGTCGGCCTGTATATGTTCGATCGGAATGATGGGCTTTTTAAGATAGTGGTGTACCAAGGCCCGGGTAATCTGGATGGGATATTCCATCCGATAGATACGCATCCTTTGGGAAGTGTTCAGGTGTGCCTCCAACGGGTCCGGGTGGGGCCTGATAAAATCCTCAAAACGGTCTTCCGACAGATGGTCCTCGGATTTATCGTCCGGAGGATCTTTGTAGAATCGGCGGATGATCCCCCGGAAGGGTCCGCGTAGGTAAAAATGATCAATGTTCAACCGAAGCATAATTTGTTCCAACCGGCGATAAAGATCACGTACTCCCGCCTCCAGGGTATATTTTTCAATAATGTAGGAGATTACCTGGCCATCTATCTGGATTTTAGAATGGTCCAGACCGATATTATGACAAATTTCGGGTATTATATATTTTTGGGAGATGATCAGTTTTTCCTGGGGTGTGTAGGCCGTCATACGTATTTCTTTGATACGGTCGAAAAGGATTGGATCGATCTTGCTAGAATCATTATAGGAAAAAACGATGAGCACCCCGCTCAGGTCAAATTCGATGGAGCTCGAAAAAAAACGGTCCTGGAAATGTTGGTTCATGTTGGGGTCGGTTACATGGATCAGTGTGTTATAGATCTCATTGGTTTCGTTACGTTTGGAAACCTTATCGGCCTCATCGAAGAGCATGATACAACGCCAACTGCCCGCCCGAATCATCTGGCGAACGATCATACCATATTGAGCGCCCGCATAGGTAAAACTGTGGCCGATCAGGTCGGCCGAATCATTGAGCCCGCCCAGACCAATAATAACCAAAGGTATTCCTAGGGCATTACTAATACTTTTGGCCAATAAAGTTTTACCGATACCCGGCGGACCCTGAAGTCCGATAACCTGGCCGGAAGATTCTGGATTTTGGATCCATTTGCCAACCAACTCTAGGAGTACACGTTTACTCTCTTCGTGCCCATAAACATTCTCGTTGAGCTTCTGGGCAACATTGGCCAGATAACGGCGCGAACTAGTAGGAGATTTACGGATGGTATAATATTCATGCTCATAGTTCTTGGGCTTCCAAGGGAATTGGAACAGGGCATTGATGGCCATTTGTATTTTATGATTATTTTCGCCCGTACGTAGTTCGTCCATCTTTTCTAATATATAGGCCCGAACATTATCGGGCAGGTTAACCATGGTGGCCAGTTTCTTTTCGATAGAAATGGTATCCGGATTAAGGGTACGTACCCGTACGATCTCATGTTTGAGCTCATTACCTGCCCGGCGTATCCGGAACTGTGCCGCCAAAGGTAGATGATGGTAGAGAACATTCCCGAGACTATCATTATTCACCTTTTTATCATGTAGGAGATTAAAGAGTAATGTGGCAGTGTAAACATTTTGGTCGTTGCCCATGAGCAATAGGTTGATCAGATCAAACATTCCTTTGATGTTGGCATGTACAAATTGTTTCATAATCAGATTGAAAGATTTGCTCGTAATGGACAAGAATGTTTGATAGTCGCGTGCGATCTTATGACAAAGTTCATCAGGGGAATATATTATAAATAGACTATCCGGACGATAATGGTAATATTTTTTAAGGAACCGGGTCATTTCAGGTTGTTTTGCGAGCAGTTTTTGTCGACATTTTTTTTTGGTGTGCGAACTCTGTTCGGAAAAAATATGCAATATTTCTAGGTCCAAATAACCAGCCATCTTTAGGCGGACACCAGTCCTGAGATCAAAAGAAAGCTGGCAGGAATTGTAGATGAGACTATCAGAAATACGCGGGGACCGGTGTAGGGATAAAGGTTTGTGCTCCCCATGGATCCTCCGGATGGATATTTCTAACGGTACAAATATTTTTTGATAAAATAGAAGGGCGCACCAATCTTCGGGATATAGGGCTTGTGGTCCATCGGTATAAAAATTGAGGAAGTCCAGAATGCTCCAGAATCCATAACGTTTTAATAGGCGTACTATCCGAACATGTAGATCCCAAAACTCTTGTGGGATTACGGGAAAACCTTCGATCTGACAGATTTGCCACCAGTATTTTTCCCATACCTGCTCCAGAAAATCGAAAAACATTGGCCGACCATCCTGACGGCCGTTCGGAAGACTTTGGAGCATTTGGACCATGAGCGTGATCCTGCGTAATAAACGATTACGCTCCCCCAGATCGATCACCCAGTTCCGATAGATACGCAATACATGCTTTTCAAAACCTAAAACTACCGTTAGATACCGATCATATATAAACCTTTTAGTCCATGCCATCAATTATTTTATACTAATAAATTTTCGTTAAATTCCGAAAAAATATTGTCCGGTTGTTCATTTTATCAATTTTGTTAAAAGGATATAAAATTTTCTAAGTAGGATATAGGTAATGAAGGGTCCGCAAAAAGAACATAAAAAGAAAGAGAAGAATGAATCCCGGGAGCAGAACCGGGAACGTTACTTTAAAATTATCGATCCTGAAACGGGCGAAAGTTATGGCAGATATACGGGGGATACTCCCAAACAGGCGGCCAGCAAAGGCTATACGAAATTGCTCCAAAGGTTTAGGATGAAAGGTCGTGTTCCACCTAAAAAATCGATCATTTATCTGCGCGAATCGACGCGTGGTAGTCCCAAAAAGTTGTACGGATATTCAGCTATGAGACAAAAGTTGTCCGAACCGCAAAAATTGGAAATTGTTGATAAAAAAACGGGAAATCACAAGGTGATCGTATATCGTTTCCGTAATAAGATTAAAAAAGTACCCGTCCCAAAAGATATGCTCGTACAAAAAGCTGGTGGTGTCAAAACCGATAGGAAGAAAATGGTGCATTCTAAAAAGCATTCTAAAAAACATCCTAAAAAGGAAACCAAAAAGGAGACCCATGCTGAAGTAGAAAAATAAAAAATATTCTCCCGGAATATTATAAATGGATCTTCCAGATATATTAAAGTCGAACGACCTGGCAAAATTAAACGATTATTTAAAGGATAAATGGCAGTCTCTCCGGGAAGAAGATTTTGAACAGGTGCTTGTCAACCTTAAAGGGAGGACGCGCGAGGATCGTGAGATAGTTTTTAGGGGGATAGTATGTGAAAATTTAAAACGGTTCCTAGATGTTCTGGAGAAATATCCTGATATTTCACAGGAACTGGTCCAAAAGTGTCCTAAAATTCTCAGAATAAATATTGAAACCACACCAAACGGCAGTGAACAGATAGAAATAACTGAAAAAAATTTTGAAAATATACGTAAACATATTGAACTTTTCCATCAGTTAGAAAACTTTAAGTTTAAAGGTAAAAAAGAAATTGATGCATCATGTTTTTTAAATTTTTTGGCTGGTGGTATCCCATCGTTAGAAAAGTATAAAGATTGTAGAGCTGATTTTGACCGGATGAATGATTGGGAGGCCATACGTCAAAAATCTGAGATCGAACGTTATAATAGTTATTTGGAAATTTATAATATATTGCTCGGAGTGTTCCGGAATTTAATATCGATCAATAAAGGTCTAAAACAGGATGAACAGGAAAAAATACGAGAAAAGTTGATCGAATATATTGAAAAATATTTGACAGAATTGCGGGATTATGTTCAAAAGGTTCGGGTGATCAATGCCAAGGTGGTCGAGATAGGTTATAAAATGCTTGCCTACCTCTATAAACTTAGCTCGCCCGAAATACCCGAAAAAGTAGACCTCCAGGAGATTAATAGGGTATACCGGAAATTTAACCAAATATTAAATATTAATATTGAACTCTACCAAAAAATTTTGGGCGATTCTGGTTTCCGTCCGGCGATTAAACCGGAGGCCAGAACTGTAGTCAGTAACATTACCCAAGAAAAAGTAAAAAGTATGATCAAAATGCTCCAGGATGAAATAAAAAAAATAGAACGGTTGGGAAAAGAACTAAAAGTAAATACCGATAGGCTCAATAAGAATAAAAAGGAAATATATAAAATAGCCGGTATAAAATAGTCGGTATAAGGGAAAAATAATCTTTTTAGACATTAAATGTCTGAAAAGAAATTAGAGATGCAAGGGATGGACAGGCTGGAAGAATTGCTCAAAAATTTGGAGGATATGCATAGAGTACTCGTTAAAATTATCGGTAGGTTGGAAAGGAAACGGGAGAATCTCGGAAAGAGGATGGAAAGTTTTTCCCAATATGAAAATTTCTTTTTAGAATGTGATCAAAAATGTTCGTTACAGTTTATCAATCCCATTTAGATTTTTAAGGGTCCAATAATAGGGAAAAAGGAGACAGGCAATCTTATGGTGAACGGGATCGGAATCGTCCAAAATATTGTCGAGCCGCGCAACCAATTTTTTCAAGAGTGCTAGTTCTTCCTGACAATTCTCCCAAAATGTGGACTGTTCTGCCGGCCCAAGGCGAACCAATTTTTCTCGGATGGTCCGTAACTGTAATTCCAAATTTTCTAATTTTTCCATACTAATGGTCAAGATTCTTGACGGTTAGAATGGAACTTATATTTATAATGGAAATCTGAATTAAGTTTTTCGAAGTCAAGTTTGAGCAGAATACTATTTTTGTCGGATATTTTTTTTTCAGTATGCGCCAACAAATTTTCGGAAAGTTTTTGCAAAGATCTGATATGGTCCAGATATTCTGTTGTTTTTGCATTCGGATGACTATGATACCAAAGATAATGTAGGTCTAATTCTTTCCGGAACTGATGCATTGGTATCCGTAGATATTCATGGGCATCAAAACTTTTTAGGATCTTTTGGGTCTCTTCGGCCAGCTCCCAGAAAAGTTCCCGTGCCTGGTCCGATGTTCCTGCTGGTCGTGTCCTTTCCAGCTGTGTTCTAGAAATATAATCTTCTGCACATATCCTTTGGGCCATTTGTTCAATTTTTTCTGGATTCAACCGGTCCGAATCCCATAGGTTTACCAATGTAATGTCCCGATAAACCCCAGAACACCTTTCCTGGGCCATGACATGGAGCATACGGTTAGCATCAATCTGAAAAGTGATGGCAATCAGAGCATGACCTTTAGGCGCCTTTTGGAACCCGGAGAGTTCTAAAGTAGCCACTAACCGATTATGACAGGTGAGTTGATGTTCACCCTCAAAAATACGGATGATCACGGAGTCCTGGTGATCCGTGTCTGTTGTGTACATACAGGTACATTTGGTCGGAATAATAGTATTACGTGGGACAATAATG
>OGCG01000118.1_pt1 | contig 52179 bp, 47 predicted proteins | sample 1570061 | NCBI WGS metagenome assembly OGCG01 (sample SAMN06268698, study PRJEB24515) | hot springs metagenome | isolation source: Joseph's Coat, Yellowstone National Park, Washington, USA | place: USA:Joseph's Coat, Yellowstone National Park, Washington, USA
TTTCCTTCTTTTATTAAATCTACTGCTGCAGTTTTTACCATGTATCTTGCGCCTGCTTTGGCTGCATCTATTGCTAACGCTTTGTCAAACTGATCCCTTTCTATGATAAGCCCACCTTCCCTATTGACCATTGTTGTATCCACTTCTACGTGGTTTAGTTTGGGGGAAAATACCCTTATGCCATTAACTTCATTTGCAATCCATTTTTTATCTATTCGTATGCCTACCCCTTCTAGCCAATACTTTGAAATGCCTTCCCCACACCTTACAGGGGATCCTATTTCCTGCCTTTTTTCAATTACTAGTACATCCTTGCCTTTAGAAGCTGCCCATTTAGCAGCCATGCTTCCACCAGGGCCTGCACCTACAACCAAAATATCACATGTTAGATCGTTCATTTAATTTGCACCTTTATACACATTTCATCATTTTTATAAAATTTTATTTTATAACATTTTAATTGCCATTTATAGCTATTGTTTTTGTGTTAATTAATTTTGCCATAAATATTATGTAGTTAAAATAACTACATTATTTATGCAAACGTTAGATAAAATGGCCTCTATACTTGGACCAAATGTGTTAAGGGAATATAACGAAGCGCTTGAACTTTTGCAAACTACAGGGCTAACCTTATATGAAGCTAAAACCTATTTAGCACTAATCGTCAAAGGATATGGGGAAGTATCAGTTATTGCTGCAACTGCAGATATCCCTAGGACATCCGCATATAAGTCACTAGAATCTTTAAAAGATAAAGGATATATTTATTCTGAAAACGGAAGGCCTGTAGTATACAAGCCATATTCCCCCCTAGATGTTTCTGAAAAAATAATAGAAAAAATTAAAAATGTATTCCAAAAACTGAATAACTTAAGAAATGTAGTGGAAGAAGTGGGGGACCTTGAAGTTGTGTATATGATAAAGGGTTTTGATGAAGTTATAGAGAAAATAAAGGACATTCTAAACGCTTCTACTAGGAAATTTGTGATATCCTCTCCTAAATTTAATGTGATCCGTGATAAAATAGAAAAAGAGCTTGACAAGGCTTTAAAGAGAGGTGTTAGCATTATAATTATACATCCTCCTTTCCAAAGAGTCCCGCAAAATGCAGAATCTTATATAAAAGAGGATTTGATAACCACTGATGTGTTAGGTGATTCAGAGCAAGCACTTCTAGCAGGTCCAGACCTTAGCATAGCCGGATATACCAATAATCCGATATTAGCTGAGCACCTTGAGATTTTTATATCCTCTTTGATAGATTTCGCAATAATGAAGAAAAATAAGGAATAGTTATTCAATAGATAGGCTATTATATTTCTTAAGTTTTTTTTATTTTTGTTGGTGCTTGATGATAGGCATTTATGCAACCACCCTTGATGATTCTTTTGAAACAATCAATATATTGCGTGAACGAAAAATACCATTCAAATTGTTAGATGATTTTAATAATATTCCAGGGGATGTGACAATAATTATAATATTTCCTCAAGGGATTATTGTTGGTAAAGAGGTTGAAATAACAGTAGGGTTAAAAGCAGATATCCTTGTTGACCTTGCTTTAGCTGTTATAAACGGAAAAAAAGCGGAAAAGGTTATATTGGGCATAGATCCAGGGCCTTATCCAGCCATGGCAACGATTATAAACAATATAGTTATGGATGTAGAACAATTTTACAACCTAAACAAAATGATGGATAAAGTTAAATCATATAGGTATATTTCAAACAAAATAATATTGAAAATTGGCAATGGTGATCCAGTTTATGGCCAAAAAATAATTAAAAAGTTGCATACAGTTGTAGATGAAATTATTATTGTAAATGAAAAAAATACTTCTAAAATTGCGAATAAGTTTGATATTCCCTATTCGTCTAATGATGAAAAAAGGGTAAAGCGCAATAAAGGTGCTGCTATTGCCATAGGGTTATCAGACTAAACCAATAGCAAATTAAAAATACCATTTTATCGATGTTGGTAGTATATGCAGGGGTAGTCAAGCTTGGTCAAAGGCGCCAGACTAAGGATCTGGTCTTATAGAAGTCCGTGAGTTCAAATCTCACCCCCTGCATTTTTGTATTTCAAAATAATTAATAAGGTTTATAAGCAATTGAAACACGAAATTTTAATAGGCGTAAATTAGTGCATTCAAAAATATTTATGGTAAAATAAAAAATTTAAAAAATTGTTTAAAGAGGGTTTCCACAGTTGGGGCAAAATTTGCTTCCTGGTTGGTATGGTGTATTGCACTTAGGGCATTTGGGCAATTCTTGAGGTTGGGCAACAGGTTGCTCTAAAAGTGCTCCACAATTTGGGCAAAACTTTGCAGTGGAAGATACAGCTGCACCGCATTTAGGGCATGTTTTAGTAGGTGCAGGAGCTGAACCAGGTGCAGGTGCACCCATTGCTTGAGGGCTAGCCATCTGCCCCATCATCATGTATCCCATTCCAATACCAGCGCCTAAACCTACACCAGTCGAAGCTGCACCGGCTGTTGGGTTTTTGGCTGCATCAACCATAGCTCTTCCTGCCTGGTATTGCATATAATTAACACCCAACACACCCATTGAAGCACGTTCATCTACCGCTTTTTGCACTTCTTCTGGAAGGACAATATTTAAGCCAGATATTTTGTCAATTGCAATTCCGTATTGGTCGAAATTTTCTTTGGTTCTGCCCAATACCATTTGTTCTATGGTCGTAAGAGAGGAAGGAATGTCTAAAACTGACATACCATTCTCTTTCATTTTGCCTAGTGATTCATAAATTATAATTACTAGCTGGTCTTTTAATCGGTCCTCCACTTCTGCAGAGGTTTCTACGTTAAACGTTCCAACAAATTGGTTTATAAAGTTCTCAGGGTTTGAAACCTTATACCTAAATTCACCGAAAAGTTTGAGGTTTACAACTCCAAAAGTAGGATCCCTAAACGCATATGGTTCTTTGCTTCCGAATTTTCCATCGATTATCCTTTTCTGAATATAATAAACTTCAGCTTGCTGCCTGATACCAGATAATTCATTCACCAATTTTCCTAGTATGGGTGCATTAAGGGAGGTTAACGCATACCTGTTAGGTTGGTCTAAATACCCTATTGCCTTTCCATCTCTAAAAAATACTGCTATTTCATCTTCTCTGACAATTATATTGTCATTCCATTGGATGTTCCTTGGAACCTTCCACATGATGTTTCCTTGTTTATACTGGTTGTCCCATGCAACTGTCATGGAACCAGTAAACAACCCTTGCTTATTGTTGGCTGTTGATACAGAATCTTTTCTTCCTCCAAATAACATTTTAAATCACCTTTTTATTTTTAATATGCCTTTATATTTTTAACTTCATTAAGCCTGTTAGAAAAAATTGTCTCTACATTAGACAGTTTAGCCATGATATCATTAACAGAACTTATAAATTTGTTTTTTTCGTTTATAGACTTCAACGTAGGTATTGTATCCAATATGCTTTTTACGTTTGTTCCTAACTGGTAGTCGTATTCATATAACCTTTCTTCTATTTCAGGGGTTACTTTGATATCCCATGAAATACCGCTGTACCCTAGAGTCATATGCCTTATTTTCCCTTCTATATCCTGAATTGTAAATATTAGTTTTCCTATCGAATGGAGCATATCATTGTCTGGATGATCCACAATCGAACTTCTTACTTCATCTAGCTGGCTTTTTCCACTTCTTAACATGTCAGCAATTTGGTTTCTAAGAATATTGTCTGCATTTCTAAGGTCTTCCCCTCTTCTATAGCCAGAATATCCGGGTATGAGTAGCTGTATTTTTTTAATTGCACCTCTATCTTCTTCTATTTTATCCCTAATGTCTACCATTAGATTACCTCATATTTACAATTTGATTATTAGTATTTTAATTTATTGATTTAGAATATTTTATATATAAAAAATGATAAATGCCTAAAACTAAATAAAATTTTAATTAGAGAAATTTGTGTTTGCTTTTAGTATCTCAATTATTGGCCCATAATGATTTCTTATTGTTATTGGTGTAACATGTGCTATTTTTGCAATTTTATCTTGGCTTAACTCTAACCCTAGTTGCAAGGCAGTAATATATGTTACTGTTGCCACTATCCCTTGCGGAAGAACGCTTGACACAAGATATTTTTCCTTGACTATTTGCAGGTATTTATTTATCATTTTTCTAGCTTCTACTGGAAGTTGCAACTCGTCAGAAAACCTTGAGACAAAATCTTCTGGGCTTAGCAAAGGTATTTTCAACTTCAGTAATCTGTTGATCATGGAATATGCCCTAGTAATTTCAATCCTAGAAGATTTGGAATATTCCGATATTTCCCTAATTGTTCTAGGGACATTTTTTATTCTAGAGGATGCATATATAGATGCTGCTATCAATGAAGTTATTTTTTTGCCATGGGTCAAATTGGTTTTTGTAGCCCTTTTGTATATATCGAAAGCTTCTTCCTTAACTTCTTTGGAGATGTTCATTACTGCACATATCCTATTGAGTTCGTTGTAAGCAGTTGTGAGGTTTCTTTGCTGCCCTTTTGCATTTTTAATTCTTTGGTTAAGCACTCTTAAGTTAGAGAATTTGGATATTGTATGGTTAGATAGTTTATTGCCATGTATGTCTTTTTTATCTTTACCTATTTCACTATCAGAAGTGGAAAAAGGCACGCTAGAATTTGAAAAATCTCCGTATCCAATGCCTTCTGTGCTTTGGTTAAAATCTATAAATTCCCCTTCATCAATGAATAAATTTTCAGCAATAACCAATCCACAATTTTGGCATATAAGTTCATTTGACGTTTTGTCCCTTACAACATTTTTGCTATTGCATTCAGGGCATTGATGCATGTCAATATAATTTTCATGGTTATTTGTTTCTATATATTTTTCTTTAATCTTTCCGTTCACCTTACTCACCCTATTTCTTAATATAAAATATCGATAATTTATAGTTTGTTTGTACATTTTGTACAAACAATCAAAAATTGGTAGAAATTACTTCTTTGCTTGACAATGCACCTAAAAGCCTATTTTTCACCTTTCCGTTTATAAGGCTTCCGTGGATGCTGCATTTAGCAAGGTTTTGCATTACTTCTATTTTTTTAAGTATTCCACCTGTTGCATCACTGCCTTTTTTCCATGCTACTATATCTTTAGAATCGATCTCGTTCAAATCAAGAATCAATTTTTTATTCTTGCCATATACCCCATCAATATCCGAAACAAATATAACTTTTTCTGGTTTTAGATTTTTGGCTAAATGGAAGATTATATCATCCCCTGAAATTATAGAAAAATTCCAATAAGTATCTATGGCAACATCTCCAAACAATACAGGTGTAATTTTTTTTTCAACTAACTTTTTTATTATCTCTATGTCAAAGCTTAAAATGTTGCCTCTCTCCATAGTTACAAAAGCCCTTGGCGGCAAGGATATTGCATTTAATTTTGCTTTTCTAGTGATATTTAATATTTCATAATTAAGCTGTAAAACATCCATGGATACTTGTGAAACTGCGTTATAATCGTATGCAATATTTTTTCCTATTCCAGCTTGTTTAGCTATTATATGTCCATAAGATCCTGCTCCGTGTACAAGGATTACTTGCTGTTTTGATTTAACTATTTCCTTTATTAAATTCTCTGCAATCTTTTTGTTTAACGTTTTATATTTGGATTTATTTGTTATTACACTGCCACCTAATTTTATAATAAACATATCCATCCATTAACTGTACATTGCCTTAGAATCATTGGTTTGGGTTGTAGCATGCTTTTGGATCATCTTTATCTGGTTTTCTATTTTTTCAGCTTCTTCTATTAAAGGCACAGGATCAACTTTGGTTTTCAATAGGACAGTATTTATAATATCGATTACCTTAGCAGCAGCTCTTGCATCAGGATATTCTTTGTGGGCCTCTGCCAAGAAAGATATTACATCATAATCAATCCTTTTGCCTTCATTTAACAATACACCAGACACTCCGCTTATTACACCTTCTACCAATGGGGTAACGTTGGGTTCTATATATAATTCCCTAGCCCTTTTAGTAGAGGCTGCACCATATACTTTGGGGGCAATATTTTCCTCATTTTCATTTACAAGCCCACCTGGGGAAATGATCATTGAACATTTTTGTTCTTTGGCCCAATTCAACATAGAATGGGCAATTGCCCTGATCATATGCTGTGGAGGCTGAAATTCGGATAAAAACACAACCAATTTATCAACGGAGTGGTTGTTTTGTGCCATTCTTGTACCTGCATATATTCTAACAGGGTTTAGAGGCTCTCCGTCTTTAACCAATGAAACAGGGGGAAATGAATCAGATTCCATTACACCTATTTGCTCCATGTCTATAATATTTATTATGTAATTAGCAACTATAGAACTTACTAACCCTACAGTAGGAAAGCCATCAATTATTATTGCGTTCGTATGGTCTTGCCTTTTCATTTCAAATATTTCTATATCCTCTGCCATTTTATTTACCCTCTTGATATAACATTAATCAATTTTTTTATTGATTTTTATTTATCAATGAATAGTATATAATATTTTTTTCACAAATATTGCCATTTTTGTTTTCTAACATACAAATCATTCGACACAACAACTCATTTTAGATATATCTCTAACAAAAGACTGCGATGCCAACTTTACTCCTTCTGAAAAAGAGGGAAATATATGGCTAGTGGATATTATATCTTCGTAGGTTAGCCCATATTTTATAACATATGCACCTTCAGTTATTATGTCAGTTGCAGAAGGGGACATTATATGCATGCCTACAATTTTGTGTGTATTTTTGTCTGCTATTATCTTTATTAATCCATCAGTTTCACCTTCGATAGAAGCTTTGGTAAGGTTTTTTAGGGAAAAATTTCTAGTTAAACATAACCCCTTTTTTTCATTGTATTCTTTTTCGGTGTATCCAACACATGCTATTTGTGGCTTAGTAAATACTGCCCATACTGCTGAATTGTAATCTATACGTTCTTCTACACCAAATATGTTCATAGCAGCAATGGCACCTTCCCTTGCGGCGAGTGTTTCCAAGTAAAGGGGTTTGGATATGCAATCCCCTGCTGCATACACGTTTTCAACAGAAGATTTCATTGAGCTGTCAACAATGATATGTCCATACATGTTTTTGTTAATGCCTGCATTTTCCAATTGCAAAAAATCAGTATTTGGGGACCTACTAGTTGCGATGAGTAGTTCATCAGATTCTATTGTATTAATGCCATTTGGTGTATCAATTTGTACCTTTTTCATGCCTTCTTTTTCAGATAAATTCAAAATATTTGCATTAAAATAGAATTTTATTCCCTCTTTTTCTAATTTTTGTTTTATTGCTTCTATAATTTCTGGTTCAGTATTTAAATGGATTCCATGCCTAGCAATGATCGAAACTTCTGACCCAAAATGTAGAAATGCCTGCCCAATCTCAAGTGCTATTGCACCTGCGCCTATTATTGTTATTCTACTTGGTAGCTTAGAAAGGTCCCATACACTATTGCTTGTAATGTATTTTACATTTTCAATGCCTGGGATTGAAGGGATTGTTGGGCTGGAACCAGTAGCAATTATTATGTTATATCCATATAATTGAGTTATGCCATTTTCGTTAACCACTTCTACAATATTATTGCTTTTAAATTTTCCTTTGCCTTTGTATATATACACATTTTTATAGTTTTCAATTACTTTTTCATATTTATCCACTCTTGAATTGGTAACAAATTGCCTTAAACCTTGCATGAGGTTATTAAAATCAAGTTTAACATTTGGAATTTCAATGCCTTTTAATGCATGATGAGGCATATAAACAAGGTGGGAAGCTTCTAAAAGATACTTTGAAGGTACACATCCAACATTTACACATGTTCCACCTATAGGGCCTATGCCAACCATTGCAATTTTTGCTTGGTTAGAGGATAATTCGCTTGCTTTTATGGCTGCAGAAAAGGCTGCTGCACCATTGCCAATGATTATCAAGTCATATTCTTTCATCGGTTATTCTACCTTTCTAACCTGTGCTTTGTAAGGGGAATCTTTGCTGAAAATTGGCAATTTAACCAAATCTTGTGGGGAAAGTTTTTCACTATCTATAAAAAGAGTGGCAGTGCCATTCTCTAGTGAAACATTAACTTCTTTTGCGCCTGCTTTCTCTAGATTGCTTTTCACTGTGTAAACACAATCCTCGCATGTCATACCAAAAATTTTTAATGTTACTTTGTTCATATCGATATTTAGAATATATTTTGTATATAAAGGTTTAGCATTTATAACCTTAATGTGGGTTTCACGATGTATAATTAGGGAATGCATAGAAAAAAAGTTTATTATATATGCATTAATATTTGCAATATTATATTAATATTATCAGATACATTATTATTTGAATAGATTTGCCTAAATTGTGCATGTAGTAATGAGGTTATGCATTTTTGGATATGTATTATCCCATAATTGAAAAATTTCTATGGTAGAAAAGAAACAAAAATACGATATCAAAAAGCTCTGCAAAACGCACTAATGTTATGGTGGAGTAACAAAAATAAAAGAAAGAAAAGGTACCATTTTAGATTGGATAGCATGTTAGGAATATTTAGCACAATATTTAGCAAAGTAGAAATTATTTTAATTTAGAATTGCACTATAGTACATATATCCAAATGTATATAAAGCAAAACTCATAAAGTTTGAAATTATAATGTTTATAATAAAAAAATTGAAGTAGAAAGGTGTAAAAAATGTCTAAAAGATATAATAAGAGAAAAGGGTATTCCCCAGAAAAGATGAAAATAAAAGACCTTCTTTATATGCAATGGGCATTGGAAAAGGATTTTGTTGCAATTGAAAGGTACCTTGAAGAAGAATCACCTAAATCGGATAAGGATATGAAGGAGATATTGGAAGAGTTTTATTCCGATAAAAGTAAATTCACTTTGAAAAGGGAACTTACTCCAGCAGAAAAAGCACAAGACCTTATGTATGATGCTTTGGCTGAGCCAAACAAGAATAAAAGGATTAAAATGGCAAAAAAAGCGCTTGAAATATCTCCGGATTGCCCAGATGCATATTACCTTTTAGCAGATTATTCAGATAATGCTAAAGACGCAGAGGCTTTTTTTGAAAAAGGGGTCAAAGCTGGTGAAAAATTTCTAGGGGAAGATTTCATAAAAAATAATGTTGGCAATTTTTGGAAGATTGTTAAGACTAGGCCATATATGCGTGCACTTTTTGGGTATGCAAATGCATTAGCATTTCAAGGCAAAAAAGAGGAAGCAATTAAGGTATATCAACGCCTGTTAGAACTTAATCCCTCGGATAATCAGGGGGTTAGGTATCCACTGCTTACTGAGTTTATAAGGGCTAAGATGAAAGATAAAGTAGAGGAATTGTTCAATGAGTATAAGGAGGAAGGTTCCTCTGATTGGTTGTACAATAAAGCTCTTTGGAACTATATAGTTAATGGAGATACTAAAGATTCTAAAAAAATTTTGGAAGAAGCATTGTATTCTAATCCTTATTTAATTGCATACATAGTAGAGTTTGAAAAATTGCCTAGTAGAATTAAAAATACAAACGATACAAAAGAAATGGAAGCTATTTCATATATCTATCATACATACGATATTTGGAACAATACAAAAGGTGCATGGGAATGGTTGCTTAAAACTGCTTTAAATATGATGAATGAAAGCAATGAAAAGTATACAAAACAGTAGGTAATGAATTAATAATAAAAATTTATTTTTTATTTGAATTTATTGAAGAAAGACACTGTTTCATTGAACTGCCTTACTATATGTTCTTTTTCTCTAAACCCATGTTTTTCTCTAGGGAATACTAGCAAGTGTACTTCTTTTCCTTTTTCTTTAAGGAATCTGTAATATTCATAGTACTGCCCAATAGGTACATAAGGATCGTTTATTCCGTGCATTAACAGTATAGGTGTTTTTATATCGTGCTTCATATGTATAGGGGAATATTGTATATATTTATTGAAGTTGTATGGGTCATCATTTAAATGTATTTTGTCCCATTCGTATAGATTGCTTGTTCCATGAAAACTCAGCCAATTTGATATGCCAAATAATGATACGGAAGCCTTGAATATATCTGTTTTTACTATTGCAAGTGCAGATATATATCCACCATAAGAACCACCGGTTATGTACAACCTATCTGTTTGTATTTTTCCAGACTTTTTTATATATTCAATGCCTTTGATTATATCCTCAAAGTCTTTTCCTCCCAAATCCCCCCTGTTGGATTCTGCATATTTCCTTCCCTTTCCTACACTTCCCCTGTAATTAGGCATAAAAACAGAGAATCCTTTGCCTAAATATATTGATGTCTTGTCCAAAAAGGAAGAATAAGAAAAAGAGGTAGGGCCACCATGCACATATATGATCAATGGATCATTTGGATTTTTTACTCTTAATATGCCATAGCATTTAATGCCGTCTGTGCTATCCCATTCAACTATTTCAGACGGATAAACTTCTAATTCTTTGAGGGATTCATTTATATTGGACGTTCTTTCATTTTCAGATATTATAAATATTTCAGGTGGTATTGTATCACTAGAATAGGAAAAGGCAAGGGTATTTTGTGCTATTGAAAATGATGGGGAATATACAGGATATACTATCCCTTTCCCTTTCCATAGAATTTTCTTTGCGCTTAAATTTACAATGGAAAATGTAGTTTTTTCATTTTTTAACGCAATAATGCACTCCATATCGGTTGTTCTTGAAAACTCAATATGTGAAAAGCTTGCTTCTTCTCCTTCAGTTATATTTTCTGGTTTATTATTATTTAGAAGTATTATATCCCCAGAAACCACATCTCTATCACTCATTATAGATTCAATGAATGCGATTTGATTTTCTTTTGATATCCTCACTTTGCCTATTTGCCTAAAACCAGGTTCATAAATAATTTTATATTCTCCATCTAGTTGTATTTTAGCTAATTTGGTTTTATACCAATAACTTTCCTGGGGATTTTCGGATATAACCGCAATTATGGTTTCACCATTTGTATCGAATTCCCATATCTGCATTTTATTTGTAATTTTTTTAATACCATTTGAAAAATCAAGGAGATATAGCTCATCGTATTCATCAGATTCCTCATAATAATATGCGTCATCTTCTTTTTCTTTTTTTTCTACATGGCCTGAAAAAAGGATTTTTTCATTGTGCCATTTTGCCGATTCTATTTCGCCTGAAAATGTTATTGGCAAATTGTTTTTTGTATTTACATTGAAAACATTAATGGTGCTTCCTTCTACGTATAGCAATTTTCCATTTTGGAGTGAAAGTGAATGTATTCCATATCCTTCTATTCTATGTATTTCATTCAAAGAGGAATCATAAACAACAACATAGGTCTTTTCCTTGGCTTTTTTATACTCCCTATAATTATCGGAAAGTATAGCCGCAACATATTTTCCAGAATTGCATATAACTACTTCGTTTATGTTTTTTAAGTTTAAATAATCGGTGATTGTTTGAGCTTTCATGTCAATAGATTTAATTACCGATATTAAAAACATTCTGCAATAAAGTTATTTGTGTACATTAATCAGTAATTTTTCAATTTTTAGATAATAGGAATCAGTCAATAAACTTTTCTACTAAAATAAGTAAAAAAAGAAAAATATTATCTAATTTTTGTAAAGTTAGGGATTGAATCATAAATGCATTATGTTAGCCAACATATATAAAACTATTTAAATATTTGCGCTATCCATATAAGTGATAATATCATCTATCAATCTTTTCATTATCATAAGTTGATTTTTATGATTAAGCAAAAAATCCTTTCCTTTTTCTGTGATATAATAAATTTTAATTGCCCTTCCAGACTCACTTCTTGAATCTTCATTCCTTATGCAACCTTTTCTTTCTAAAGATTTTAGAATTACATAAATCATACCTGGAGGCATACGCCCCTCTAACTTTTCAGATATTTTTTTTTCTATTGCGTAACCGTGCAATGGGCCATCTACTAACAGTTCTTTTGTAATTAAGATAGATATAATGCCCTTTAACATTTTTTCTCTTGGCATAAATAAATTAATTTATGTTTTTAATGCTATAAATAACTTATCAATTATTATTTTATTATTTTATGTATTTAAGGTGGTTTGAGATTAAGATTGTTTTTTAAAGTATTTCAAAATGTACCAGCGAGCACGAATAATAGTATGTGGACATCTGCCCTCAAAAAATATAGGATGCCACATGAAAAAAATAGAAAAATATAATAGTGTATTAAATTTGCCTAAATTCAAAAGATTTTTACATAAACATTCTAAATTTACAGCAATGTTGTTACACTACCCAAATAAAAATAAAAAAAAGTTTATTCAACCATCGTGATCCAGTTTTTGTATTTTGATACCTTTCCATGGACAATGTCTTCAACATGCTTCATTACTGTTTGGGTAATTGGACCTACTTTCCCGTTGCCTACAACTTTTTTGTCAACTTCTACAACAGGGGTAATTTCTGCTGCTGTGCCTGTTAAAAACACTTCATTAGAAAGGTATAATTCTTCTCTTGAGATGTTTACCTTTCTAAGTTTTACACCTATGTCACTTAAGACATGGAAAACAGTATCACGTGTTATTCCTCTAAGTAAACCAGATGATGTTGGGGGAGTGACCACTTCTTCATCCCTTACGAAAAATATATTTTCACCAGTTCCTTCTGTTACGTATCCATGTTCATTTGTTAAAATAGCTTCATCGTAACCAGCTTTTATAGCTTCAATTTTAGCTAATACAGAATTTGCATAATTTGCAGACGCCTTTGCCATTACAGGTAAACTTGTGCTTGGTATTTTGTGCCATGTTGAAACCATACATTTTATTCCGTTGGACTTAGCAGAGGAACCTAAGTATGCACCCCATTTCCATACAGCAATGGAAATTTCTACAGGGTTGCCTAGGGGGTTTACCCCCATCTCTCCATATCCGAAATATACTAGTGGCCTTATATAGCATTCATTGAGGTTGTTTGCTTTTATTACTTCTTTAATTGCATTTTTTACTTCTTCTTGTGTGTAAGGCAACTTCATTTCATAGATATTAGCGCTTTCAAATAACCTTTTTACATGTTCATCTAATCTGAATATTCCGGCTTTGCCATCAATGTTGTATGCACGTATTCCTTCAAAAACAGCAGTTGCATAATGAAGCGCATGTGTCAGTACGTGAACTTTTGCATCGTTCCATTTTACTAGCTTACCATTCATCCAAATATACTCTAATGCTTCCATGGATGGTATATATTCAATAAAGATTTAAATTTTGTTTATTTTTTTTTGCTTTTTTACTTTTTTCAACTGAAAATATAAAAGGCAGTATTAAATGGGGGATTGATTAACTTATTGATTAATCCCTAATTGTTGTAGGTTATGGTTTGAATATAGATTTTGATATTTTTTAGATTCCTTTATATTTGCTTGAATTATTTAACATTACAGGTGTTTTAAATGTCTAAAATTTTTTCTATTAGAATTGGAGGAATGGCAGGTGATGGAATTTCCTCGTTGGGGGAAATGATTTCAAAGGTAGCTATAAGGTCTTCTCTTTACGTGTACACATACAATAGTTACCAGTCAGTAATAAGGGGAGGGCATGTATGGTACCAGATAAGAGTTTCTGATGCACCCCTTAAGTCATATGGAGATAGCATTGATTTGCTTGTATGCATGGACAAAGATACTTATACGTACCATGCACCCTACCTAACCGATAATGGAAAGATAATAATTGACCCCTCTAAGATAGGGGAAATTGCCAATAATAAAATTATAAGTTTGCCCATGCTTGAGATCGCTAGAAAGTTTAGTGACAAGGCTATATTGCAGAATATTGTTGCCTTTGGGTTTATTTCAGCAATGATAGGTTCTTCTTGGGAGGTAATAGAAAACGTTATAAAGGAAAATTTTGGAAACAAGGGGGATAAAGTAGTTAGTGAAAACCTTAACGCATCAAAAGCGGGGTTTGATGAACTTCAACATTACAATCTTGCACCCATATTTTCAGATTTAAAACCAAATAAGATATATATAATGAGTGGAAATGAAGCCATAGCATTGGGTGCTTTGTCGGCAAATTGCAAATTTCTTTCACAATATCCAATGACACCTGCTACTTCTATACTTCATTGGCTTGCAGAACATAGCGAAGAAGCAGGGATTATGGTAAAGCAAACAGAGGATGAATTGTCAGCAATAAACATGGCTATAGGGGCAAGTTATGCAGGTGCACGTGCAATGGTAGGTACATCTGGAGGAGGCTTTTCACTGATGGTTGAAGCCCTCGGCTTAGCAAGCATGATAGAAGTGCCTTTGGTTATTGTTGATTCCCAACGTACAGGGCCTTCAACAGGCTTGCCTACAAAGACAGAACAAGGAGACCTTAACATGCTTGTTGGTGCATCTCAAGGGGATTCTCCTAGAATTGTTTTGGCTCCTGGATCAGTAGAAGAAGCTTTTTATTTAACCCAGGAGGCTTTTAATTTGGCAGATAAATACCAAATGCCAGTTATTATAGCAGCGGATTTATCTTTGTCAGAAAGATATGAATCAATAAACAAATTGAACTTGCAGGCAAATATAGATCGTGGCCTTATAGCGCAGGAAAATTCTCCTGATTACAAAAGATATGAATACACTGAAACAGGCATTTCACATAGAGCATTTCCAGGCATGAAAGGGGATGAATATGTTGCTTCTAGTGATGAACATGATGAATATGGAAAGCTTGTTTCGGATGTACTTGCAGGGATACCTTATGGCATAGAAAAGAGGGTTTCTTCTATGGAAAAAAGAATGAAAAAACTTGAACATTTCAGGGGAACAATAAATTATAATGTTTTTAAAGAGGGGCATCAAACGAGGAACCTTATAATTTCCTGGGGCTCTACTCTAGGAGTTATTAGAGAAGCAATTGAAGAAATTAGCAAGGAGGGTTTGTATTTTGACCATTTGCACTTAAATGTTGTTTGGCCTATCAATGGGGAAAAATTAAAAGAAATTTTTGGGCATTACGAAAACATTTTGATTATAGAAATGAACTACAGCTCCCAGCTTGGAAGGATAATAACCTCTGAAACAGGATATGTTTTTAAGTATAAAATGTTAAAGTATGATGGAGAACCCTTGTACACTAAGGAAGTTGTGAGATTTGTTAAGAAAAATGAAGCATTTTTTAAAAAAGGTGATTAAAATGGTTGATTACAAAACAAATGTAAAACCAACGTGGTGCCCTGGTTGTGGTGATTATGGTGTGTTGAGTTCACTTGTTAAGGCTGCTGAAATGCTTTCTTTAGATCCTGATAACACCGTTTTAGTGTCTGGCATTGGTTGTTCTTCTAATTTGCCTCATTTCTTCAATTCATATGGGATCCATAGCATACATGGAAGGGCAGTTGCTGTTGCAGAAGGAGTCAAATTAGCAAACCATGAACTTACAGTTATTGTTGTAGGAGGGGATGGTGATGGATACGGCATTGGGTTGAACCATATGATCCATGCAATGAGGAGGAACATTGACATAACTTATGTTGTCATGGATAATGATATATACGGCCTTACTACTGGACAGGCCTCACCAACAAGCATGTTAGGGCATAAAACAAAGTCAACACCGAGGGGAGTAATAGAAAACCCTGTTAATCCAATTTCTATTGCCTTGAGCGCAGGTGCTACCTATGTTGCTAGGGGTTTTTCAGGAGAACCTACTCAATTGGCACAGTTGATAAAACGGGGAATTGAACATAAGGGGTTTTCTTTAGTAGATGTTTTTAGTCCGTGTGTATCATTCAACAAATTTAACACCTATGAATGGTTTAGGAACCACGTTTATAAACTAGAAAACAATAATACGTCTGACTTCATTGAAGCAATGAAGCTTGCTAAAGAATCAGTAAAGTTGCCCATTGGTGTTTTTTACGAAGTTAACATGCCAACTTATGAAGATCTAGAAACAGTATTGAAAAATGGCCCGATTGCAAAATCAGAACCACCTAGAAAAGAATTGCTTGAACACCTTATGGAAAGTTTTGCATAACCTTTCATTCTTTTTTGGTATATGCAGGTGCCGGGATTTTCAACCTTTTTGAACCCGGGCTATTAGCTGTCTTCTTTTATAAATGGAAGGCTAAGATCCTACCAGTCTAGATCACACCTGCATTATAGCTAATATAATTTTTTTTCGTATATGATACTTTCCATAGTATTTTTTGTGTGATTTTTCAAAAGAACACGCAAAAGTTATTTAAAAGTACATTGTTATAATATTGTGAATGAAATAAGCAGTTTGTTTTTTTATGGCTTTGCCGTTTGGTTCAAAAAAGGATGGCTCAATAGTTATGTAGAAAAGGCAATGCATTCGGATAAGATCATTATTAAGATAAAACATGAAAGAGAAAATTCATACCTTTGCATAGTTCCACAAGCAGGTGCGTTTCTGGAGGATTCTTTAAATGCCCCACAAAATATGGATAGCATCGCGTCTTTGTTCAGAAAATATTTGTCTGGATCCGTTATTGTAGATATATGGCAATACAACTTTGATAGGATCATTGTTTTTGAATTTAAAAAAAATGAATCTTTATATAGGATTGTTTTAGAGGGTTTTAGGACAGGTTCGATAGTTTTGCTTGATGGATGGAAGATTCTGTGGGCAGATGTCCAAAGATCATGGAAAGATAGAAAGATATTTTCTGGGGAGGAATATAAATTTCCACCTTCTAAAGTTAACCCAATCATATTGTCCTTGGACCAATTAATTGGAAAAGCTAGTGGTTTTGATTCTACACTATGGAGATTCCTTAATTCACACCTTGCATTGGGCAAAGAAGTTTCGGAATATGTCATTGCTACCCTTGGCTTTGATGGAAAAAAGGATTTAAAACATTATACAGAGGAGGATTTGAAAAAGATATATGAATTATGGCGGCGGATATTAGATAGAGCTAACAATAGCCCTGATGTTTATTACAATGCACAAGGGGATATTGACTTTTTTGATAAACACGACGATACATGGATTAAGGAAAGCATTTTGAGAATAATTGGAAAAAGAGAAGAAATTATCAATGCAAAAAACAAAGAACAAGCATTGAAAGAGGAGAATGAAAAAAAAATTGAAGAAATGAAACATTTGCAACAGCAAATAACTAAATTGAACAATGAAATAGATAAAGCCAATGAATCAGTTCAATTGATATACAACCATTATTCTGAATTGATGGATATTCTTTCTTTGTTTAGCAATGGCAATGAAAGGGAAATTGCAAATAAGCTTATTGAAAACAATAAAATTGTTTCATACAATGGAAAAGAGCATATTATTGCATTGAAGATTGAGGATAAAATTATTGAATTATACATAAATAACAAAATTGAATACACAATAGGGCAGATTTATAATTTGATAAAAGGGCATAAAACTGAAATAGGAAAAATAGAAGAGGAACTTAAAAGCCGCAAAGAAAATAATGAAGTTACAAAAATAAAAGGGCCTCCTTTGAGAAAGCCCAAATGGTATGAAAAATATCACTGGTTTTACACAAGTTCTGGTTACTTGGTTATTTCAGGAAAAAGTGCCAAAGATAATGATTACATAGTTAAAAAATACATGAAAGAGGATGACCTTTTCTTTCACGCTGACATTCATGGGGCATCAATAACGTTGTTGAAATCTGGCACTAAAGCAGTTAATGATAAGGATTTATATGAAACTGCGCAGTTTGCCATTTCATACTCTAAAGCATGGAATGCTGGGCATGCATCTGGTGATGTATACTGGGTATACCCAGACCAAGTGTCAAAAACACCTTCCTCAGGCGAATTTGTTCCAAGGGGAAGCTGGATAATTAACGGCAAAAAAAACTATATCCATGGAATACCACTAGCATTAGGGTTAGTTTACGAAGAGATAGAGGGATTTAAACAATTGGTTTGTGTACCACTATCAAAAATCCAGAATAAAAATGAGAAGTATATTGCAATATATCCTGGGGATATGGAACGTATAGTTTTTGCCAAAAAATTGGCATCAAAATTAAAAATGAACGTTGACAATATTTTGCCTTTGCTTCCTCCTGGAAATTTAACTTTTGACATAGCTTGGGATTCATTTGAGCTCGAGTGAATGCCAAACTCCTTGCCCAGCGCCTTCATCAATGCATGCTTCTACTTTATTAATATTTTCAAATTTTTTCATTTCCTTTGCAAGCACTTCAGCAAGGTATGCAGATAGGTTTTCTGCAGTTGGCACTTGGATTGGCAAGAATATGCAGTCCCCTACAGGCAAAGAATATTTTTTGTTGTCAAAAGATACATAGGCCGTTTCCTCCTTTACTTCTACGTGAATAAAATCACTTTTGCCTGGAATTGGCAATATCAATCTATGGTCAATCATTTCACGAAAATTCCTTAAAATATCCTTTAGATAATGAAAATCTACGATCATTCCCTTAACTTCGTTGCCATGGATTTTTACTTTTATTCCATACTGGTGCCCATGCATTCTACTACATTTGCTGTGCCCTGGAATCAGGTGTGCAGAAGAGAAGGTAAGCCCTATTTTCCAACCATCAATTTCAATATACATGTTTGCTTAAATGTAATTGTACTTTAAAATTTCTTTTATCGTATGCACAACTGCTTCATAAGAATTGTACCTAGGCTTCCAGTTAAGCTTTGATAATTTTTCAATAGACAATTTTTGAGTTATTACATCACCTGGCCATCCACGATCTGTTCCAGTATAAACAATTTTGGTAGGGGTGCCCATTTCCTTTATTACAGCTTCTGCAATTTCTTTGACCGATATTTGGTCTAATGAACCGATATTATAAACGTTAAGGCTTTCTTTAGCGTGATTAAAAATATGCCACATGGCAGAAACACATTCTTCTGCAAGCAGGTAAGACTTGCTTTGGTTTCCTTTGCCTAGTACTTCTAGTGTGCTAGGGTCTTTTCTTATCTTTTTTATAAAGTCTACAATAACTCCATGCCCACTCCTTCCACCAATTATATTGGCAAACCTGTAAATCCATGCATTTATCCCATATGTGGATGAATATGCACTTATAAAGCCTTCAGCACCCAACTTGCTTGCCCCATAAATTGATATAGGAAGCAATGGGCCGTAATCTTCAGGGGTAGGTATAACTTTGGCTTCGCCGTAAACAACTGAACTTGAAGAGTACATGATTTTTTTAATATCATTTTTTCTCATGGCCTCTAGGACATTGAACGTTCCATAAATGCCTTCGTATAAATCTACTGAGGGGTTGGAAGCACCGTACCTTACTTCAGCGTTTGCAGCTAAGTGTATAACTAAATCATGCCCTTTCATTGCCTTGTTCAATATTTCACTGTTTTTTATATCCTCCTTAACAAAATGGATCTTATTTTTGTATTGTTCAATAAAAGCCATTTTTCCAGTAGATAAATTATCGTAAACAGTAACTTCATGCCCTTCTTTTATTATAAGGTCTAACATGTAGCTGCCTATAAACCCTGCTCCCCCTGTTACGAATATTTTCATTTTTTCCCCTCACTAAGAGCTTTTGCTATGATAGGAAGGGTAATAGTTACATCACCTTCAACATATACATATTTAGCTTTTTCTTTTATTTTCCCCCATGAGATAGCTTCTTTTGGCCTTGCGCCAGATAAACTGCCATCATGTTCAGTTGCAGTTGAGAGGTATATTGCATAATCCAAACCATTTTTGAATTGGTTCCACCATATGGTATGATGCTTAGATATTCCTCCACCTACAATCAATGCACCTGTAACCTTGGAGGTATAAACGATGTCGGAAAGTAAAGACTCATCTTTGAAAAAATTTATATTGGCCTTTTCACCACGCTGGTAATGTTCCCATAGCTGATATCCAAAGGCACCGTCAAAAATTCCTGGCACTATAATAGGGATTTTGTTCTTATATGCCCAGTACAATATAGAATTTTTATTGCTTAAAAGCTTTCCAGCTTCCCATATAATTTCATGCAATGCGTATTCCTTTTTTTCTTTAAGAAGTATTTCCATTAAATCGTTTACAAAGGATTCAACAGCAGGGCCATAATTGGATACTGGTATGAATATATTGCCTAGCCTATGGATCCTTGCTTTATGCAAAAAGCTGTCATCAACATCAAAGCTGCCTTGGTAGTATTTTGATACAGACCTTGCTATGTCATGGTCAAGGGTTCCGCATGTAGTTATTACAACATCAAAATATTTTTTTTGTATAAGCCATTTTAAAACTCCTCTTATACCAGTGGAGACAATATCAGCAGGAAAAGACAAAAAATTAGTGCTTCTTTTCTTAACCATTTCATTTAATATTTCGTATGCAATTGCAACATGCTTTGCTGTAAAACCACCGCCTTCCTTCATCGCTTGCATTAATTCAGTAAAGTTGAGGATGCTATCTAATTCTATATCTTTTACTTCAGCACCCATCTTAACTTTCATTAAATTTCACTCCGAGAAAATTGCCCCTAGGCCATCTGCTATGTTCTGGGATTCTTCTTTGAGTTCATTGTAAATGGGTTCACTTTCTTTTGCCTCCATTTTTATTGCATCTGTAGATAACATAGATTCAGCTTTTTTAATTCCTTCTTCAGTGCCTTCAATTAGTATTATATAGTTATCTTTTTTATTTTTCAATGTTGTTCCATCCCTTATCGTTATGCTTTGCCTGCTAACTAAGTCATCGGTTAAAATTCTTTTAGCTTTCTCTAACTTATCTTTTGTAACTGAAAAAATTACGTACATGAAAATTCACCTATTAAAAATTTAATTAAATTAATGAAAAAGTTATAAAATTTCAGTCTCCGAATAAAGAACTTAATCCCGCAGCTGCTTGTTCCTCGGTTACACCTTTTTCTTCTTTCTCCTCTTTCTTCGCTTCTTTCTTTTCTTCTTTGCTTGCCGCTGGAGCAGCAGTAGTTGGCGCAGCAACTTGGAACTGGGATGCACTCTTTATGATTTCATTTATGTCCACACCTTGTAAAGAAGCAACAATTCCCTTTATTTTTGCCATGTCTGGTTGTTCACCTGCTGCTTTTATTATGTTCGCTATGCTTTCTTCTGTTATTGGTTTACCCATAGACTGTAAAACCATTACGCTATATATATACTCCATTTTTTTCACCTATCATTTTATTCTTTTTTTACCACATTATTCAAAGAGAGACCAACTTTATAAGCTTTCTGTATTAGCAAAGAAATATTTTCTTTTGTTGGATACCCTATTTCCAAAGATAACGCTAAACCTACTCTTGCTGCTTTGGATACTATCAATGGGGCAGTTTCTTTTGTGAAATATTCCTTTTCTACAGCTAATATCATAGAAGACCTTATCGCTTGCACAAGGTCTTTTATAACCATTTCTGAATCTATTAATAAACTTTCTTTTTTAAATACATACCCATCTTCCCATGCAGACCTTATGTCTAACCCTACGGTTACAGGATATATTGATAGCCTGCTTAACATCTGTGCTAAATCTTTTGGTATAACATTACCTTTCTTGACTACTACTGCATCTTTTTTTATTACAACTTTGCCTTTGTCTATTGCTGCAGGGATCCCTACTTTTTGCATTTCTCCTACAACTGGACCAGGCTTGAATGAAGTTTCCCCTGCTGGGACAATAATGTCTTCTTCAGCAATTTCGCCCCCTTTAGCAGGTGCCTTTTTCTTGGATTTTTCCAAAGACATTGCCAATTTAAAGGCATTTATTTTAGAAGAATAAATTATAGCTGTTTGCCCCTTTAAATACGGTTCTAAATCAGATATATGAGGTTTTTTTTGCTTTAATTCTTCTAACATGATTTTAGTTAAGCTGTTCTTTGTTACCAATACTGTTGCATCCTCCCTAAGAGATTTCCTTATTTCTTGAAATTGAACACTTGGTAACCCTTCAAACCCTACAACCGCTAAAACTTTTGCATTTTCAGTTTTGCTTAATATATCCTTCAGTATTTTGGTTTTAATAGCTTTTGTTTTCATTCTATATTCACCTTGTGCGCCTTACCCATTGTTTTCTTGACATATACTGAACGGATGTTGCTTGCCCCATTTTCTAATTTGGAGGTAACTAATTTCATAACAGCTGCATAATTTTCGTTTAAATCATCAACACTCATTTTTACAGTGCCAATAGGAACGTGAAATGTTTTTTTATCTTTCGTCCTTACCTTTACAGTTTTTTTAAGTGTACTTACTACTGGTGCTGGATCAAGGGTTGGAGGTATTGGCTTGGGCATTTTATTTCTTGGACCAAGATATATACCCAATTTTTTACCTATGACTGGCATTAACGAAGTTTCTGCAAGGAAAAAATTCACTTGGTTTATGAATTTTACACTTGTCCTCTTGTTTTTAAAATAGGTATCCATTGATTCCGGAGTTATAACAAAATCAGCAATATTTTTGGATTTTAATGCGAGATCACCAGTAGCAAATATGCCTACTTTTACATCAATGCCCCTACCTTTAGGCAGAACTACTTCGGCATCAATTTTATTTTTTGGCTGGGACATATCTACATCTTTTAGGTTTATTGCTAAGTCTATTGACTCTGTGAAATTCTTCGGTTCTTCTTTCAAAACTTCCGCAAGAGATTCTTTAATTGTAACCATAACCACACCGCTTTTTAACTTATTAATGATATTTCAATACTTACGTTATCTGGAACTTGTATCCTCATGACTGCTCGTAGGACTGTATCATCAGGGTCAATGTAGATAACTCTTTTATGAACCCTCATTTCCCAGTGGTCAATTGTGCTTGTTCCCCCGCCATCTGGCCCTTTCCTTGTATGTACAAATAATCGCTTTGTTGGTAAAGGTATTGGTCCACGCATCTTTATCCCGCTTTTTTTGGCAACTTCCTTTATCTGGAGGCAAACACTATCTATGTCTGTTGAGTTTGGTCCAGATAATGCTATCTTTGCTTGTGACATCGCATACCTCACATATTATAAAAAATTAAGAAAGTTTATTCCTTCTTTTCAACCTCTATAACTACCCCTGCTGCAACTGTTTGCCCCATATCTCTTATTGCAAACCTTCCAAGTGGTGGGAAATCTTTCATTTTTTCAATTACCAAAGGTTTTGAAGGAGTCATTTTAACTTTTGCTGCATCCCCGGTCTTTAGGGTCTTTGGATTAGTTTCTTCAACTTTACCAGTCCTTGAATCAACCCTTTCTAGCAACTCTGTAAATTCACATGCAACTTGTGCTGTATGGCAATGCAATACTGGTTTATAACCAGCTGTGATGACACTTGGGTGGTTCAATATCATAATTTGGGCAATAAAAGACTTTGCAACTGTCGGTGGGGAAGATACAGAACCTATTACATCTCCTCTTTTAACATCCTCCTTAGAAATGCCCCTTACGTTTATGCCTATGTTATCACCTGGTTCTGCAACTGGTATTGCTTCGTGGTGCATTTCCATGGATTTTACTTCTCCTACTTTTCCAGATGGCATGAATATAACCTTGTCACCTACTTTCACGCTTCCTGTTTCTACCCTTCCTACTGCAACTGTTCCTGTTCCAGTAATATTCATAACACCCTGTACAGGCAACCTGAATGGCCTATCAGTTAATTTTGGTGGCACCTGGAACATATCTAAAGCCTCAACCAATGTGGGACCTTTCCACCAGGGCATATTTGGGGATTTTTTGTCTATGTTATCATCTTTGTATGCACTGATTGGGACAAACAATATTTGGGAAAATTTGAAAAATTTGCCTGTTTTATTGTCCTTGAAGCACCTCGATGAGTCTGTATCATCTTGTACAGCTTCTGCTTTGAACCCTACTCCAAGAAGCAAAGAGCCCACTTCGTTCCTTATTTCTTTAAATCTTGCTTCGCTATATTTGTTTTCTTCCCTATCCATTTTGTTAACAGCTACAATGATTTGTGGAACACCTAGGGTTCTTGCCAAGAATATGTGTTCTTTAGTTTGTTCTTGAACACCTTCTGCCGCAGAACATACAAGAACCGCACCATCTGCCTGGGATGTGCCAGTGATCATATTCTTAACAAAATCTCTGTGGCCAGGAGCATCAATTATTGTGAAGTAATATTTGTTGGTATCAAACCTTTTGTGTGCAATATCTATTGTTACTCCTCTTTCCCTTTCTTCTTTTAGTCTATCCATAACCCATGCAAACTCAAATGTTGCTTTTCCCTTTGCTTCTGCTTCTTCCCTGTATTTTTCAACTTCTTCTTTTCTTATATTACCTGTGTTTAACAGGATTCTACCTACGGTTGTAGATTTACCATGATCTACGTGCCCTATGAACACGATGTTTAGATGGGGTTTGTTTGCCATTGTTAATTCCTCCATTCTTTTATTTCATTATCCCAAATAACAGAGTTGCATTTATACTTTTCCTTTGTTACTATTAGCAAAGGGGTTTAAAAACTCGTTATAATTTTCTTTTTCACTAAAATATGGGTTCTTTCCCTACGTAATTAGATTTGATGTATGTTGTTGGGTTATGGTTTCTGTTAACTATTTTAACCTCCACCTTTAAAAGCCATCATTTCACTGATGCTTAAACTCTTTGGGCATGAACCTAGATATTGGTAATGAGATGTTATCTAGTTTGATGAAATGTTAAGAGGATAAAATAGATATAATAGGTAAAAGCCTCGAATAGAGGTTTTACCGATTAAGAAAAAATGTATAAGGCATTAATCCATTAATGCCATTCGCAATCTCTTAACATGGATGTTATCTAAGCTAAGTTACTCGTTAATACTCTTTAAATTAGTTACTTTGATTTTTAGTGTTAACCATTGGGTGATTGTGTCCTGTGCATTTTTTGAGAAAATATATTTATCTTTAAAACATATCCCTTTTCCATAGGTAGATTATATATGGTTGATAATAATGTAAAAGATATATTTCTTTGGGCTCATGAACATAGGGATGAACTGGCTTGGATGTCCCAAAACACAAATCATATTTCCCCAAAAGAGATAATAAATGATGCAATAAAAAAAGCGATCGATAGCAAGTTATACGAATGGTACCCATATTCTAAAGGATTGCCTGGCTTAGCGGATTTGATATTAAAGGATCTCCATTTGGAAAACCAGGGCATTATACTTACTTCGGGAGGAACAGAGGCTTTGTATATATTAACACGCGCTTTATTGCATGATGAGGATGAGGTTATTGCAAGTGATCCAAGTTATCTTATTATTCATAAATTTATAAGGTTATCAAATGCACTGCCTGTTGAGATACCCATTTACAATGATGGATGGAAATTATCGGTAGATAAAATACAAAAAGCTATAACACCTAAAACCAAAATGATTTTGCTTATAGACCCATTAAATCCATTGGGGTCATCGTATACTAAAGAGGAAGTTAAAGCGATTGCTGAAATTGCTCATGACTACAAACTGAAAATTATAAATGATATTACATATAGGGATTTTGCGGATGAACATTATTTAACTGCCTGGTATTATCCAGAAGGTAGTATAACTGTATTCTCTGTTTCAAAGAATTGTGGGCTTGCTGGAATGAGGACAGGGGCATTGATTGCATCTAAGGATTTGATGGAGACTATGGCTAAATACAATACCAATGATTTATCTATAAACATATTGGGGCAAGTTGCTGCTTATGCTGCGCTTAGTAGAAAAAGTGAATGGATTGGAAAGGTGAAGGCAATTACAAGGGGAAATCAAAAAATCATTAAAAGTGCAGTGGAAAAATTTGATGGTGTATTTTTGCCAGTGTATCCATCACAGGCAAATATGTTTGTTGTTGATGTATCTGGAAGCAATGTAAATCCAGTAGATGTACAAAAAAAGATGCTGTTTGAACACAATGTTTTTGTTAGGGCTGGCAATTATGTTTCAGATCGCTTTGGGGATAGGTTTATAAGGGTTTCCTTTAGCGTTCCAGAAGAACATGCACAAAGGTTTGCACATGCCTTTGATGTTGTTATGAACCAACTTATTAAAAAAACACCTTAATTTTCATTTTCTTTCATTAGTTTTGTAGTTACTTCTATCAATGGATGGTGTGTTTTATTTTCTATGGCAATGTCTTCAATTTTAAATACATTCTTTTCAATGGCTGTTTTTTCCATCCCAAGAGGTTCAGACATATCAACATATATTATGAAAGCTACTAGGTCTAAAATGCCTAGCCTCCTTGCTGCAAGTACTCTGTGATGGCCATCAACCAACACAAGAACACCTTTTCTATCTATTACTATAAGGGGTTCTGCTAAACCCCTTTCCAGTTCATACATTCTGCCTTCTAGTTCATCTTGGTATACTACCCATTGCGTTGGATGCAAATCATTTATATGGATTATTTTCCTTTCTATTTTTAATGGATTGATTTTATACTTGGCTTTTAGTAATTCTACAATAGTGTTTATCTTGTAAGGAGTTGCTCTGTCAAAATGTGACCTTACTACATCTAAATTAGATATTATCCCTACTAGTTTATTGTCCTTGTCCACTACAGGCATGTCCCTCAATCCCCACCTGAATATTACCCTTGCAGCGTCATCTATATCCATATCAGGGGAAGCTGTATAGGTCCCTTTTTGTATTATATGGATTATTTCCAGATCTGGAGAAGATATATGCCTAAGCAATTCTTTGGATGTTAAAAACCCTTGAAGGACATTATTCTTTGATACGACAGGCAAACCATAATGCTTTGAGTTCAATATTTGGTTTATTGCTTCCCTTACAGTGCAATTTTCGTAAAGCACTTCTACATTTTTGGTCATGTAATCCATTACTTTTCTATCGGACATGGATATTTCATCTCATTTTTCTTCCGTATATCATGAAAGCTGTAAACCCCAACGTATTGAATTCAGGGCGTATTGCATTGTCATCTAAGTGGATTTTTCTTTCTAGCAATTCAATAGCATGGATATCTTCGAATCCAGTATCTTTCATTTTATGGTAAGCAATGTCAATTTGGTTATAAGTAGGCAAATAAGAACAAATCATAGCGCCTGGAAGCAACGATTTATATATATCTTTATATATCTTCCATGGCTCAGGAATGTCTGTTATAGCTGCATCGATATCCTTTTCATCAATGCCTTCATAAACATTTTTGTTTTTTATGGTTACATATTTTTCTACAAATGCCATTTTTAAATTTTTTTCTAAAATTGGTATTTGTTGATTGTTATTTTCATATGCATATACCATGCCGCTCTCCCCTACAATAAAAGCTAGCAATATGGTCAAAGCACCATTGCCTGCACCGCATTCAAGCACCCTGCTTCCTCTTTTTATTCCCATTTCAAATACCATGCGTGAAGAATCTTTTAAGGTTATTATTTGCGCTTTCCTTTCCACTTTACTTAAGTAATCATTAAATGTTGGTGCGATAACAACGTATTTGTTATCTGCGTGCGTAATTTCACTGCCATATTCCATGGATATTAGAGTAGAGGTATCAATAACCCCAAACCCTGGGATAGATTGAAAATCACCACTTGCTTTTATTAGGTGTTTTTCTTTTTCGTTGTAAATTAAAACAACTTCGCCTTGCTTGACTTGCGTTTTAACCACCTTTATCCTTTCATTACAGCAATTGGGCGGAATTTAACAGCAATTTTAGATAATCCTGCACCCTCTGCAATTCTGACTACTTCATTGACATTTTTGTATGCCCCTGGGGCTTCTTCAACTACACCCTCTTTGCTTGCAGATTTTACATATATGCCTTTATTCAGCAGATTTTGTTTTACTTCGTTATAAGAGAATTTTTTGGTTGCTGCAGTCCTAGAAAGCATCCTTCCAGCTCCATGGCATGTAGACCCAAAGGATAACTCCATTGATTTAGGTAAGCCATACAATAAATAACTGTTTGTTCCCATATCACCAGGGATGATTACAGGTTGCCCTATATTCCTATATTTTGCTGGTATGTTTTCATTGTTAGCTGGAAATGCTCTAGTTGCACCTTTTCTATGCACCAACACTTCTTTGGTTATGCCATTGAATGTATGCTTTTCTATTTTAGCGATGTTGTGTGCAATGTCATACACAAGCTCAATGCCCATTTTTTCGTAATCTTGTTTGAACACCTCTGTGAAAGATTCTCTTATGTAATGTGTTATTACCTCCCTGTTAGCCCATGCAAAATTGGCACCCGCCCTCATGCTGGCTATGTACCTCTGGCCCTCTTCAGAGTTTATTGGGGCTGAAGATAATTGCCTATCTACAAGGTCTATTTTGTATTTTGATAGGTTTTTGTTCATAAGGGAGATATAATCAGTTGCAATTTGATGCCCTAGCCCTCTTGAACCAGTATGTACCATAAGCATTACTTGCCCTTTCGATAAAATGCCACACGATTTAGCAAAATTTTCGTCGTATATTTCATCAACCACTTGAACTTCAATGAAGTGGTTTCCACTGCCTATTGTGCCTAATTGGTCATATCCCCGTTCTTTAGCTTTTTCACTCACGTATTTAGGGTCAGCATTGGCAATTTTTCCATGTTCCTCAATATATTCTAGGTCTTTTTTGTCCCCTATGCCATTTTCTACTGCCCAATGTGCACCATTTTCCAATACACTATCCATTTCTTCTTTGGATATCTTTACATTCCCATTTTTTCTTTTTTTGGATACACCGGATGGTATGTTTGAAAATAAGGCATTAATGAGCTCTTCTATATGTGTGTGTACATTATCATACATAAGGTCTGTTTTTATCAACCTTACACCGCAATTAATATCATATCCCACGCCACCAGGTGAAACAACACCTTCATTCATATCAAAGGCGGCAACTCCCCCTATAGGGAATCCATAACCAAAATGGATGTCAGGCATTGCAGAGGCGTTGCCTACAATCCCAGGCAAAGTAGATATGTTCACCAATTGCTGTAGGGAATTGTCTTGCATGATATTATTAAGCATTGTTTCATCGGAGAAAAGAAGTGCATTAGTACGCATTTTTTTTTCTGGATCTTTTTTTATTTCGTAAATGAATTCATTTATTTTCTCAACTTGTATATTCATTTCTTAACCTCCATAGTTACTTTGATTACTCTATAACCACTGCCCCTTTTTATTACCTCTGTTTTCATATTGCTTTTCTCTAGTTTATTTTGGTAATACATTATCCCTTCGCTTCTTTTGCCAACCATGTAAAAGGATCCCCCTTCCTTTAGATGTTTATTAATTGATTCATTTATTATTTTTAATATTACTTCCCTTCCCTTTTTGTATGGTGGATTGGTAACAATAACATCGAACAATTCGTCTTTCATGCTTCCATATACATCAGAATTTACAATCCTTATATTTTTTATTTCAAGTGCCTTAACGTTTTTTTTGCTCATTTTCAATGCTCGTTTGTTTATATCACTCATGACAACTTCCCCTCTAGGAAGGTCATAACTCAACGCTATGCCTATAATTCCATTCCCACATCCTAGATCTAAAACTTTTTCATCCCCCTTCAAAGATATTGAATTTATAAGAAGTTCGGTTCCTCTATCTAGATGGGTTGCAGAAAATGTAGAGCTATCGGTTTCATATTTTATTGCATGCCCTCTAACATACACAAATATGGACCTCCTTTTATGCTCTGCACTAGGTGATTCACTAAAATAATGGTCACCTGCACTAGGTACTTTTACCATTTCTTTTTTTTTCATATTATTTTGATATTACATTGAATTATTTGCATATTTCTCTTTCATTATTTTGGCTTAAGAATGCTTTAAAGTAGCAAATTAAAGCTAAATTCCATTACTAATGATATGCATTGGTATGCACAGCATTTTTGCATTCGATGGCGTATTTTCCATAATTGCCTAGCCTGTATGATATATTGTTTTTAAAAAAGTTTTAATAAGAGGTTTTAATAAAAAATGTAAATTAATGTTCCTATGAAGCCAATAATGGATCCACTTAATGCATCATACCATCCAAAACCTGCATCGTTTAGCACGCTTATGTTTCCATAGCTGTTCATTATGCTAGATAACAATATTGGGGAAATAATTGATATTATTATGGATGTTAGATAAATCAGTAATATAGCAACTTGTACAAATTTTAAATTGAGTATAAGTTTATTGTAAGCGAATATTATCGAAGTAAGGAATAGAAGCATACCTGCAACGAATATGAATAGTATAATGCTCATTGCACTGTATTTGAAGATTAATGAAACTCCATTTATTACCATATAATTGCCGTTATAGTAGAAGGATATCCATGACATAAACATGCTGGAGATCATCATTAATCCAGTAACAAAAAGGAAGATATCGTAAATTGAAAATTTCCCAATTAAAGGAATGTTCCATACGTATGTCTTCATTGTTTACCACCCTCTTTTTGCGTAATATTTGTTTCATGCTTTTCCCCTTTACTAGCTTCATTATCGTTTTTAGATTCATTTTTTCCTTTTTTCTTTCCTTTGATTTTGGCAAGGTTTGATGCCTCCACGTTGTCTACACTTGGTTTACTATTCTCTTCATTTTTATTTGTTTGTTCCATAGCATAGCTTTTGGTAGTTTCTGCAGGCATTACTTCATTTTCTACTTTTTTGTTGCTATCTGAAATTTGTGCATTTGTGTTAGTATTTGTGGGGGTAATCGGATTACTTTCGTAATTTGTCTTTATTCGGTTTATTTCATGTTTCCTTATTAAATAGAGAGATACAACGATTAAGATAGATAGCACTATTAGTATTATTATAAAAACTATGGGAAGGATATTGAAATTATTAACTGTCAGTGTGAATTCTTTGATGTAAGAATAACCTACATTGTCTATTACCTTTATTTGTATTATATGAATGCCGTTGTCACCACTGTTTGTATGCCATACATAATATGCAATCCCACCTGTAGTGTTATAAGAGGAATAATTCATTGCAAGCCATGGACCATTATCTATCTTTATGTAAACTGCTTTTATCCCAGACCTATCAAATACAGTAGAAGTAATGTTAACTGTATTTGAATTTACAGAATTGTATGCAGGTGTTATAGCTACAATTGTAGCTGGATTTGCTTCGATGTTTATAACTAACATTTTTACATTTTCTTTATTGCCTGCCATGTTCTCTGCATAATACCTTATTGTATAAGTTCCACTGTTTGATATTGTGAAGAATCCATGGTATATAATCCATGAACCATTGTTTACAGAGTAATATGTATTGGATATTCCAGAAATATTGTCAGTAGAGTTTATGAATACATTGACATTGCCTTTATACCATCCAGATGGTGTGATGTTTCCTTCCACAATGGCTTGGCTTATTGGTGTATTGGTATCTACCTTGATTTGCGCCATCTCTACCTGTGAACTCACTCCGTCTACACCTACTGCATAATAGTATACTTCATTTACACCATTGCTGTATACCTCTATGCTCTTTGTTTCGTACCAATTGCCATTCCCTACCTTCATATACGTACTTGCTATACCTGAATAATTGTCATACGCACTTATATTCACTGCCACTGGTACACCTGTATACCACCCATTCATACCTGATTTGCCACTTACACTGTATGTAATGTACGGCACCGTTAAATCTATTTTTATCGTCTCATTCCCTTTTATGCCTACTACACCCGCATTGCTCACTCCCCAATATGTTATATTGTAAATGCCACTCAACGATATCGTTATTGGTGATGTGTATTCGTATTGCTTGTTGTTGATCGTGTAGTATATGCCCATTATGCCGCTGTATATGTCACTTGAGGATAGCTTGATGCTTACTGGTGTCGTGTACCAACTGTTGTTACCTAATGTACCGTTTACATATATGCCCGTTATTGGGTGGCTTGTGTCTACAATCGTATACGCTTGGGAGACATTGCCTTTTTGCACGTTTCCAGCTGCATCTACTGCTATTGTATAGAAGTAGTATGGACCATTTTGAGGGGCTGTAAAGGAGATAGGGCTTTTTGTAAATAGTGTATTGTTATATACACTCCATGTAATTGAGTTATTGCTATAATACAAATACACCCCTTTTATAGGTGCGTTGCCATATGCTTCATAATATATATTAAATGTTGAAGTGCTTTCGTATTTTGGTAAAGATAAAACTGTTGAATAGGGGGTTGAAATAATAACTGTTGTGTAGGTATCATTGGTTGTGGGTATAGCCTCAACGTTGCCTGCACGGTCTGTTGCAATTGTATAAAAAGAATACGTTCCATTGCCATCTATTGCATTAAAGCTAAATACATTAGGTGTAACGTTGCTATATATTGTTTTATACTTTACAAAGTTGCCTCCGTTATAATTATAATATAAAGATACTGAAAATATTCCACTTTCACTATCACTTGCTGTGTAGTATATGTTGAACTTTAATGTATTTTCCCATCGAGGCAATGGAGTTATTGTAGATGTTGGTGGTACTGTATCATATGTAAATTTCCATGCAACCGAATAACCAGAAGGATTTCCATAGTTATCTATTGCCTCTACTCTCCAGTAATATATGTTGTTAGGCAGGTTAGAAATAGCATAAGATGTGCTAGTTAATCCTGGAACCGTAGTCGTAGAACTTGGAGTAAAAGTAGGAGTTGTAGAGTATTGTATTGTATATGAACTTGCATATGGAACAGAAGACCATGATAGTACAGGTGTTGCATTAATATATGACCCATTTAATGGGGAGATTTGTAAAGGTATGATGGGAGATGACACATTCACTGCCACTTTGTTTGCAAAGTGTAATGAATTATCATATGCATTTATGTAGTGTACTCCAGCATGTGAACTAGGGATCACAAAATTTATATTTACAGTGCCATTGGGGCCACTCATTGACCACACATTTTGTGCAATATTGTCCCATGTAACAGTTACAGCGCTGTTAGCACTGTATCCCAACCCAAGTATAGAAACTGTTTCTCCTGAGTACACAGAGGTTTTTACATTTAAGGAAGGTTGAATGAAAAAGGCAAGGATATTCGAATATTGGTTGTTGGCAGTATTTTCAACAGCAATTGTGCTATTTCCGTAAGGGGTAGGTGGAATTGGATAAGAAATGTTTAATGACCCTGTATTATTGCTTATATTGTTGTAGAGTGTTTCCACACCATTCCAGTATAAATTACAAATTTCATTTGCACCAAAACCAGTGCCTATAATTGTAACTTTGTTGTAAACATATCCTTTATAAATTGATTCAGAAATATGGGGGATTATAGTGAAATTATTGTAAGCGGTAGTTTTAGCAATATTTGTGTTGTTTGTTATCAACATATGTTGTCCATATGTGCCATATGGAATTGTTATTGTTACATTGAAATCTCCACGTGTGTCTGTAGTTGCTTTTGCTAGTGCATTGGGTAGGGATATGGATCCCCAGTATACGGTTATAGCTGTATTAGAAGGATAAGCATATCCTTCTACAATAATGCGGTCACTAACATTTCCTTTATATTGTGAAAGCGTAAAAACAGGCCCAACATAAAAAGAGGTGCTTGCGATTACACCGTTAGAATCTACTACCTCTACTATATGTTTACCTGGGGCTGCATTTGTTGGCACTGTTATAGCTGGTTTATTAGTATAACTGCTAGACCCCGTAGAATTTGTGTTAAATGTGGTAAGTGTAGCTTGGGTTGTTTGCCCTGGATCCCATATAATGGAAGCACTTACAGAAGAGGATAAACCAGTTGCATTTACAGAACACGGAGTACCTGGGGATCCCCAGTAAGGAGATAATTTGAGTTGGGAGGATACAAAAAATGTTGCTGTCTGGGTATTTGTACCATCTGTTGAGGTTATAACATGGTTTCCAAATGTAGCTGGTGGTGTTAAAAAATTATGGCTCCATGTACCAACATTATTAGAACTTGTTGTGAACAATGTGAGTGCAGGGTTGTCCCAAGTGGAAGTTATTGATTTTGTTGCAGCAAATCCATACCCAGTTGCGTTGACAGAAGTGCCTTGGGGGCCAGAAGAAACATTCAATATTATATTGGGTATAACCAAAAAAGTAGTACTACTAGATACCCCATTAGAATCCTTACTTTCTACTGCACTATCTCCCGCAGGGGATTGAGGCACATTTACTGTTAGGTTCAGTGTGCCATTTGCATCTGTTATACCTGTGCCTATAACGGAATTTAATGGCACCCATATAACAGATAAAGATGAGTTTTGGCTATATCCTGTCATATACGCTGTAAATGAGGAAAATACATATCCCTTGCTAGGGTTTATTATTATATTTGGGTTAATAAAAAAATTTGCAGATGCACTATTGCTATTGGAATCTTGGGCATAAATTGTATGTAAGCCATAATGTCCATATGGAACAACTATTGGCAAAGTAAATGACCCTGTCCTGTTAGTAGAGCTTGACCAATACAATTGCCCATCCCATAAAATATTCACATTTAAGTATTTTCCGTAACCATTGCCCTGTAATGTGGTACCTGACCCTACATTACCGCTTGAAGGGCTTACAGATAATGATGTACCTACAGCAAAGGTTGTAGATGCAACTCGACTAGAACCAAAACTCCCTTGGGTGATAAAAATTGTAGCTGTACCTTCTGTGGCAGGTGGTATATTAAAATTTACTGTTGCAGTACCTGTACTAGATGATGTAAATGTAGCGATTGGGTTGCCTCCTACTTGGTTACCATATGAATCTTGCATGTATAGATAATACGTAGTACCGGCGGTTAATCTGCTCATGCTTACTGTTACTGGAGTTCCTACTATGCCAGATGTGGGGCTTACATTCATTGTTGCTGCTGCTTGTGCCGTATAAAACAAATTGGGCATAGCTGGAATAAGGAGGGAATTACTATAGCTACCACTAATATTATAATTTTGTTTTTCATATTATCAACCTTGCTTTTAAGTACGAGATTTTTATATATAACCCTCGTGGAAAAATCTTTTAATAGCTACATAAAAATATTATTTACTGGCATATTTTGGATATATGACATATAACATATATATAAATAATACAATAAAAATAAACAAAACATTTATATATATATAAGCATAAATGTTTATTCATGATAACTGTATTAGGTGCAGGGAATATAGGATATGCTATTGCTATGGACCTTTCAAAAGACAATGAGGTTAATGTAATTGACAAATCAGGAGATGCCCTTTCTAGGATTAAAAATTGCAAAACATTTACTGGGACTATACATGACCATATGGATATAATAGAAAAATCCGATGTCATTGTTTCTGCATTGCCTGGGAGTGTATCATATAACGTAGTTAAATTTTTGATTGAACACGGCAAGAATGTGGTGGATATATCTTACATGAACGAGGATCCTTTTATCTTGGAGGATCTGGTTAAACAAAAAGGGGTTACGTTTATACCAGATGCAGGTTTTGCTCCAGGGTTGAGCAACATTATTGCTGGATATATGTATAAATTTGTAGAGGGCATTGAAAAGATACAGATTTATGTTGGTGGTGTACCCAAAGAACCAATACCTCCACTGAATTATACCATTACCTGGAATGTAGAGGGGCTCATTGACGAATATACCCGCTTAGCTAGGATAATAAGGGACAACAATTTAGTTACTGAAGATCCATTAAAAGAGATTGAGCCTTATTACATACCTAATTTTAAGCACATGGAAGCGTTTTATTCAGATGGTCTTAGGACTATGATTAAAACGATCAAAGTAAAGGAACTATTTGAAAAAACTTTGAGATATCCTGGGCATTTAGACAAAATTAAAATGCTGAGAGATTTAGGCTTTTTTTCTACTGATGCTATTTATAATGTAACTCCAAGGGAGATTACAATAAAGCTTCTAGAAAAACTAAAGCTTGAGGCAGAAGATATATCTATATTGGAAGTTAAAGGATTTGGAAAAAATTCAAAAGAAGTTTTTATTTTTGATAGCTATGACAAAGACCTTAAAATGTCTTCAATGTCTAGAATGACTGGCTTTACTGCCTCTATTTTAGCAAGAATGGTTTTAAAAGAGAAAATAAAAGGGTTTGTACCTCCCGAGGTTGTTGGATTTGACCAATCCCTATACATGGAGGTTATCAGTGAACTCAGGAAAAGGAAGGTAAAAATAGACATTTTATCAAGGGAATAAAATTTTATTACCATTTTCGTTTATAGCAAGTTTCATATAATGTAACTTATTAAAACCTTATGTGAACAAGTTTCATAATGTAGATTTTAAAAAAAACCTTTATTGGTGCCCTAATTGCAATGTGCCTTTGCTTAGCAGGCAGTGCAATATATGCAGCTCTAATGGGTTTTCAGTGGATATAACACCACCAGGGGAGTTTAGGCCCGCTAATATTCAATTCAAAAAGGATTTTTCAGCTTGGTTCAAAAATTATTTTGGTGCTGTTCTTGATACAGAGCACAACGGCATTATATTAAATAAGGTTGGAGGGGAGGATAGGACAGATGAAGTTGTTTGGAATGGGTATAATATAGGCACATATGAGTATAGCATAAAAAAAGAGGCTTTTGATTTTCATCCTAACATAAATGCCGCATTGTTTTTTTCAGATAGGGCTAATATGCATGTTTTAGAGTTTGGCATTCCAAAGAATAGGCATTTAAAGAACAATTGGCTAGAAGCAAATTACTTAAAAGGCAATACCTCTGGGCTTGTTGAGGGTGATTATATATTTCTTTCGAACTCAAAATACGTAGCTGTTGGTGTATGGTACAATAGAAAAATCAGGATAAAAGACGTTTCAAAGCGGTTTGATTTAACTACTAAAAAAGAATTTTCATTGGATAAAATGGTACGTGCCAATAATTCATATATGAAAAAGATTATAGCAAATGCAAAAAATGAATTGGTTGAAGTAACCAATGAATACAAAATCCCATATACCGTTTCTTTGAGCGGTGGCAAGGATAGCCTTGTTGCATTTCACCTTTTGTATAGCATTAAAAAGGATTTTGATATAATTTATATAGATACAGGCATTGAATTTAAAGAAAACTTAGAGTTTGTAAAGGAAATATCCAACAAATTTTCCATACCATATTACGTTGCTAGGGCAGGTAATGCTTTTGAAGATAATTTTCATACGTTTGGGCCTCCTGGAAAAGACTTTCGATGGTGTTGCAAAGTTGCTAAGCTAGGGCCTGTAACAAAGCTCATTAAGGAGAGGTATCCCCATGGTTCTGTTAGCATTGAAGGCACCAGATGGCTAGAATCATTTGATAGATCAAAAATAGGATTAAAAGAAAAGAACCCTTTTGTACCTGGGCAGGTTCAGATAAATCCCATACGTTCATGGAATGCAATGGAAGTGTGGCTATACATATACATGATGAAATTGCCTTATAACGAACTATATGATCTAGATTTCGAGAGGCTTGGATGTTATATGTGCCCTTCTGGAAATGAATCAGAATTTTCACATGTAAAAAGGTTTTTTCCTGACCTTGCAAAACAATGGGAAATAAAACTTGAAGGATGGAGGAAAAGCAAGGGGTATGGAAAGGAATATATTTCTAAAGGGTTGTGGAGATGGAAAAAGGCACCGCCTAAAATGAGGCCATATTATAAGGCAATGGTTGCTAATAGCATAGAAGATGTTAAAGAAAATGACTTGAAACTTGAATACACAAATCCTTCCCCTACATGCAGCACTAATGGGCAATGGACTCAAGAAGGCATTCTTAAAATACCAAACAACTTTGGCTTTGAACGAACCTCCAATGGTTTGGCAATACTAGGAGAAGTTAAGTATTCATCAGAATTCAATGTTGCAACAATTAAAGGCAAAAAAGGGGAATCTGCCATTATATTTGCCAATGGGGATATTTCAGTAAGCTCAGATTCTGAAAACAAAACAAAAGAATTTTTTGAACGCATTGTTAAACAGGTTGTAAGGGTGCAATTGTGTACAAAATGCAATATTTGTGTAAAGAGATGCCCTAAAAACGCTATTACAATTGATGATACTATTAAGGTAAACACACTTTTATGCACAAAATGTGGAGCTTGTGAAGAAGGTTGTGTTTTATCACTTTATTATGACAGGTTGTTTATGTGAAAAATTCTATATATCGTATACATAATATTGATTTGCAATGGAAGTAGGCAGCCTTAAAGCAATTGTTGTTGTCATTATTATAGCTTCTATGTTTATAGGGATGGGGATGTATATAGTATTTTATTACCCTCGTGCTAGCAATTCCTCCCAACCTTATAGGGTTTCTTTGGCTACCAATGCACCCTACCAAATGGATTATGGTAAAATCCTTGCTGAAAAAATAGGGGTACAATATGTGAACCGGGATGTAAGCTTCAATCAGTTGAGTTTTGCCATTCCAAACCTTCCTGCAAATAACCTTTTTTACCTTTTGTTTAACACCACCATTAACCAGTATATAGCAGAATATTCCATCTATACAGGATGGGTTTACTTTTCATATGTTGGCTCAATGTACCTTAACAATACGATAGGAATTTTAATAGAATATTTGATGCCCTATCCTCATGCCTTAACCAATTTTTCAGGATATACTTTCAATATTACTTCATCAAGTTTTGATGTTACTGGCAACATAGCTTTAATGTAATTTCGTTGCCATGGCAACGTAAAGGGTTTCGAATTCTAATGGCATATGGTTTATAACTTGGAATTTTAGGTTGAATTTGCTAAACGTTGGAACAGCTCTAGAAGAGTAAATGAAGTATGCCCTATTGAATGGGAATTTCTGCAATTTTGATAAAAATTCTTCTATAATTTCGTATCCAAAGTTGCCACCAATGCACCATCTGTCGGATTTATCAACAATTTCATCTTTTGGAAGATAAGGGGGGTTGAAAGCCACAACATCCCATGCCATTTTGGTGCATGGAAAAAGGTCTGCTATGGCTAAACATATATTGGCTTTATTAGATTTGACGTTTTTATATGCTTCTTTAATAGATTGGGGATCAATATCTATGCCCATGATGGCTTTGGCACCATTATAATATGCATGCAATGCGATTATTCCTGATCCTGTACCTATGTCTAGGAAAGATTCGCCTTCAGTTAGAGTTATTGAAGAGATAAGCAGATAGCTATCTTCTTTAGCCGGATATGAATTTTCATATGACATTTTTAATTTTATGTATTTCATAGCTCAAACGTTTCCTGGGAACTTACATTTTTCAGTGCATAATACATTTTCTTTTCCTTTTTTATGCTGCTGTAAAACTTGCCTATATCCTGGGTATCTTCTGCAAGTATGAAAACCACATTGCCACTTTTTTGCCTTCCAGTTCTGCCCATCCTCTGTATTTTTCTTATTTCACTTGATACTGAATCATAAAAGATTATCAGATCTGCATCTGGTACGTCAAGCCCTTCTTCACCGATGTTAGTCGCAACGAGTACTTTGAACTCTCTGCTTTTGAATTTTTCAACGATTTCTACCTGTTCTTTTTGGGACAATCCTTTTGAGGTTCGTTTGCCTTGCCCAACTAAAACCCTTGATGGTATGCCTTGTTGGGTTATAAAAGAGGAAAGTTCATCTGCCATTTCCCTATATGAAGTAAAAACAATAACTAAAGATTGGGGATGATTGCTAAAAAATTTGTTTAATACTTCATAAAGTTTTTGCTGCTTAGGATGAAATGCCCCATTATATCTTGATGCGATTTCAAATGAGGCTATAATGCGGTCATCGTTGGCAAGTATCTTTGCATATTTCTTTTTATTCCCCAATATGTTTCTTGAAATATAGCTTTTAAACATGTTTATGCTTTCTGTCTCAATGTAGTTGATTAAGTCCAATACCACTGTTAATGCAAATTTTATAGATATTGTATGGAACCTTTTTTCAGAAAACATTGTTTGAATTATATTTTCAGTAAAGTAACTCTCAATAAGTTTTTTTGATAAAACAGAAAAGTCCATGCCTTCCATGAAGCCTTCTTTCTGCAATTTTTCAAATAGGTCTTTTGCTATGCCTTTAAGGCTGTCCCTTATGGCAATAAAGGGTTCAATCAATTGCACTTTGACTACTTCTGCATGTATTTTGCTAACATATGGGAGCACGTCTACGCTTTCTTTGTTTCTATATTCTATCTTTTCTATGTGGAGGTTCCTTTTTAACTCAATTATTTTGCTTTGATCTGAACTTGGGGAAGCTGTTAATCCTATGATCCTGCCATTTGGATTGCTTTCAAAATAGTGCCCGCATACTAGGACGTAAGCATGGTTGCCGATAGCTTTATGTGCCTCATCTATAACAAGTACATCAACTTCAGATAAGTTATACCTTTTTCTAGACAGGTCTTCCTCTATGGTTTGAGGGGTAGCAAATATCATATAATTATTTTTGAACAAATCACTTCGTAATTGAGGTTTTACAGCGCCTGTTATAATTGTAGAAGGTGGGGGATCTAGTATCCACTTGTTGAACCTATCCATCGCTTGATTAACCAAAGGTTTGGAAGGGGCAAGAAATAGAAGTTTTCCTTTCCCTCTGTTAAGGAATTCTGCGTAAGCGAGTATGGCAATTTCTGTTTTCCCCATGCCAGTGGGTATAACTATAAGGATGTTGTTGTTTATTGCTTCTTCTGCTATTTTGGTTTGAAACTCTTTTAGCTTCATTGCCATTTTTTTGATTTTAGGGTGTAAAACAAAACCGTTGTCGTTTTTAAAAATAGAAACTATGTCGGCATTGCCAACTGGATTTTCATTAGGTTCATTTTCATTTACTTTTTCGTTTTTTTCTTTTGGTGAATCAGAAAAATCAAAGAGGCTTTTTTGCTTGGGGTCGTATCTCATTTTTACCTTCTTTTATAATTGCTTCCATAAGATATAAAACCTCTCTAATGCCGTATAATGGGATGCTATAGCTAAATACAAAAAGGCAATGTCAAGGAGGGTTATTTTGTATGAATAAAATATGAAATAATGGTAAGGGAAAAAAGGGATCAACATGATCATCTGGAAAAATGGGAATATTATAAATATTAATAGCCTATCAGCCCGCCCTACTAAGCCAGCATATAGCCTGTGAAATCCTAATGCCTGTGCCTGGGTACCCATGTAACTTGTCAACAATATTCCAATCATGCTGATTATTACCAAATAAAAATTTACAAACCCACTGATTGCAAAACCTGTTAATATAATCATATCACCATATCGATCCAGCACATGGTCTAGCAAATCACCTTTTATGGAAGCAATTTTTCTGAACCTTGCTACTGCACCATCCATGAGGTCAAAAAAACCTGCCATTAAACTAAATAAACTTGTAAAAAAAAGGAAATAGAAGGAATAATAACGTGCCAATAGCAGAGAAAGAAAAACCAAAACACAAAACAAAAAAGCCATTAATGTCAAATTATTAGGGTTCCAATTTTTGAAATAATTGGCATAATAAGCAATGTACTTTTGCCCTGGTTCTTTATATTTTTCTAACATATCTTCACTCTACAAGGTCATGCCCATCTAAAGTTAATATGTATTCGCTTCTGTCTACAATGCCCACTTGTGGTTTGGCTTTTCCTTCTATAACGGATTGGATATAATCACATGCCTCTTTTACTGTTTTTTTGGTAGTATCATATTCATATATTTTTTCTTTGCCATGTATATTTATTGATTCAATCAAAATTAAATCTAAAGCTTCACATTCCAAATTGTCAAGGGTTTTTTTATTGGAGTATTTCCTTAAGGCATACCTTTCTTTTAGCAATAGGGGGTCACATCTTAGCACAATAACTTTATCGAGTGGGAGGTAATGGGCTAAATGTCCTTCGAAAATAACGTCATCATAACCAGAAAAATAAGAGGTCATATCATCAATGCACACTTCTATTTCTTCGTTGCTAGAATGGTAAAACTCCCTAGCCCAATCAAATAAATGGATTTTCTTTAATTTAGTATCAAATGAATTTAATATTGTACTTTTCCCTACACCAGGTGTGCCTGTAATGCCTACTCTCATAATCCCCCCATCATATCAAGCAAAAAAGATTGGAACATTTCAGATTCAAGATTAAGCAACCTTGTAAGAAAGGGCTTTGGAGGAATTATTTCTACAGTTTTAAGCGGAGCACCACACATTTTTCTTAATTCTTCTATTGCGCCTTCTTCAGTGGAAATGCCATCTATAAGGTTTAAGTTCTTGGCAATTTCTGCAATGTACACGTCACCATTGGCGATTTCTAATACTTTATCTATTGGCAAGTTTCTATTGTTTGAAACGATATTCACAAAATATTTGTAAATAATAGCCATGTTTTCTTTGTTGGTTTTCAGGGAAGATTCACTGCTTTTCTTGAATGGCAATGAATCGTCTTTGTTTTCCCCCATTTTGGTTATCTCAACTTCTATGCCTAGTTTCTCCATTAATCCTTGTATAACAGGCTTTATTGAGATCACACCAATAGAACCTATAAGAGATTCTGGCACTGCATATATTTTTTTTGTACCGCATGCCATTTCATATGCGCCAGATGCCGCAATCCCATTAACAAAAGAAATGACTGGTTTTTTTGCTGATAGGGATTTTATTGCCCTATATAGGTTTCCACTTGCAATGGCATCACCTCCACCAGAATTTATCCTTATTAGTATACCTTTGATATGCTTATTGTCTTTTATTTGAGAAATTAATTTGATGAACGTCTCAGCTTTTTTGGAAGTAATATAACCTGAAAAATCAATAATTGCTAGCTTATCAAACATGCATACACCTTAAATTATAGCCCCGAGCGGATTCGAACCGCTGTCCCCAGCTCCAAAGGCTGGGATGATTGGCCAGTTGCCTTTTGACCACTACACTACGGGGCTATCATTATTACATAATGTACTCCTTTTATATGTTTTTTATGTTACAGCACGATAAAATAAAATGTTTTGAGAGATAATATTTTTTAGTGAATTTGGAATGCACTTGCACAAATCTTTTGAATTTACAGCAAATTCAATACAAAAAGCATTTCAAACTATCTGATAACTCCATATAAGACTGGAATTTTAATCATTTCCCTAAAAATTTAATGATTCATAGGGAGGTTAGGTGGATATAAATTAAAGCTTATTTGAAGAATATCAATGGGTAATTGTTTGTATATTTAATGTAACCATTTATTTTTTCTTTGCCTACTTGTACAGTAATTTCAATATCTAAAAGGTCTTCTGTAATGATATTATGTGCCATTGCATTATGTATTTTCAATATGGCTTTGGCATGTGTACAATATGGCTGAGATAGCAAGGATTGCTCTATTGCTTTTTCAATAACCTCTTTATGCTTGATATCAAAGGTATTGCCTATGTACTGATGAAATATTGAACCTAATTTTATTCCCGCTTCAAAAATCGCCCTTTCCCTTTGTGTGCATGAAAAGAATTCATCATACATAATTAGGGAAAATGTTTTTTAACATAAAAAGAATTGCCTTTTTGGTTGTTATGAATATTGTAGTGGTAGGTGGTGGTGCAGCCGGAGTTTCTGCTATTCAGTCTATTAGGAAAGTGGATAAAATATCAAACCTTACATTGATTACAGATGAAGACCAGTTAGAGTATTCTAGATGCGGTATGCCTTTTTATATAGCAGATATTGTCCCTAAATTTGAAAGCCTCGTTGATTACGGTTTGGACTGGGTTAAGGAAAGGAATGTCAACGTTGCATTGAAATCAAAAGTAACAAAACTTGATACGCAAACAAAAACAGTTTTTTATAGCGATGGAATTAGAGAAAATGAAATTAATTATGATAAAATCATAATAGCTACTGGAAGCACACCTAAAATTCCACCAATAGAAGGCATTAAAGATGTGGAAGGGATATATACCTTAAGAAATTATATCGATGCCAATAAAATAAAGGATATTGGCAAAGATTCACGTGTGATAATATTGGGGGCTGGTTTGACCGGTATTGAGCTTATCGAAGCTTTGCATAACAAAGTTGCTGAAATAACTCTAGTGGAGGCTTTGCCACATCCTTTGCAAATGGTTTTTGAACCAGAGATTACGGCTCCATTGGTTAAAAAGATGGAGTTTATTTGTAAAAAATTATATTTCAATTCCAAAGCTAAAAAGGTTTTGAAATCAGGGAATTCCTTTTCTGGGCTTATAATAGAATATGAAGGGAAGGAAATTACAATAGAAGGGGATGTACTCATTGTTTCTACAGGCAATAGCCCAAATTCAGTATTTGCAAAAGAGGCTGGTGTAAATGTACTTAAAACAGGGCATATTATTGTCAATGAAAAAATGGAAACCAACATTCACGATGTTTATGCTGCAGGTGATGTAACAGCGATGTTTGCACCATGGATTAAGGATTATTACCCCGTTGGCACAGGGTCTGTTGCTACACGGCAAGGGCTTGTTGCTGGAAATAATGTTATTGGCAAAGCGGATTCATTTACACTTCCTTATTCAAATGCACGCACTACCAAGTGTTTTGGCATAGAAATGGCTGCTGTTGGTGCTGGGAGTGCAGATTTGGATAGAAATGGAATAAAGTACTTTGTGCACGTACAGGAAGGCAATTCACACCCTTTATACATTCCATGGAACAGCAAAATTATTTGGAAATTTTTTGTTTCTATGGAAGGGACCCTTCTTGGTGTTCATTGTGAAGGTGAAGGTGCTTCTCAAAGGATCAATATGTTTTCTATAGCTATAGCTAAGAACATGGACATAAACGAACTCAGGAACATTGAACTTTCATATGCCCCTGCGGTATCACCAGTACTAGACTCTGCATATATTGCCCTTTCAGCAGTATGGATAAAATGGCAGAGGATGAAGAGAATTATTTAATAGGTTCTAAAAGAACTGTTTTTTCTTTTGTATCTTTTATGTAGGCATAGGAAATAGCGTAGATGATAGAATAGGGTTTGGATGTATATATTATATTTGTGCCATACATCTGCTCAATTTCTATTACATAGTTCATGTTATACAAAAATTCTTTTTTCTTGCTATCAATATCAGAGCAAAAACCAACAATCGTTACATTCTCCCACATAATAATTTCGTTCATCATGCTGATTATCTTTTCAAGAGGGAGTTTAAATTCATCATGCATAATATCGAGGTCTATTAATATAACTGTTCGATTATTTTTGTTTCTAAAAGGGGCCAACATGAATTTTCTGCTTAAAATATCTGAATTGCCAACCTCTTTTATCACCGATATTTTGTTGTACTTACACATAAAAGGTTCCAACTCTTTAGATTCGAAATCATCAGATGCTTTCATAATGTAATGTATTGTAGTATCATTGCTGTCTTTGGATTCACTTATTGGGATAAACCTATTGCAAGTACATATAACCTTGTCAGTGAATGATACAACATTAACATTTTTTTTACATAAATCTTTAATGAAAGTCGATAAAAAGAAATTTTTGTCTATGCTGTTTACAGGATAATGAAAATTAACCATATACATAAGGTTGGGAACTAAGCCACCTTCCTCAAATAAATTTTCATCCATTTCTTCAAACCCAGTAGAGAGTATTTTGTTGTCATTGGCATTAGAATTTTTTTTATTAATATGTAGATATTCTGTTGAATAATCAGCTGGCACTTTGAATTTGCCATTGTTAAGTGAGAAAACATAGTATGGGGATTCCACACCTATTCCCCTTAATTTTTTTATTTCTGCAACCCTTAATATCCTGTTCTCATGATGGTTTAAGCTTAATGATATGATCCCATCAGCTAAATAATTGGCATTGCTATCCTCATTTTCCATTATAAAAATTGCTTTTGTACTGCATCCTTCCACTAGATCTTTTTGTATTGCATATATTATTTCTTCTGGTTTTATTCCGTATTCATCTGCCAATCCATTAACTGAGTCAATAACTATTAGAGTAGAATCAGGAAGATTTTTGTTAACTATTTCATACACTTCTGATATCTTTTCAAATTTTTTGATGTTTTTATTATTGCCATTTTGGCTTTCTTTTTCATCTAAATTATACTTGGAATATAGTTCATCTAATTTTTTAGTGGTTACATTCTTGACGCTTTTGTCCTTTACAACATCTAACTTCATTGTGCGGACTTTATTGTTATCAAAAACTGGCTTTGCAATTGCATTTTCCTTGGCTTTGTTTTTTAGCCATGGAAAGTGAATTAACAGGCTATCATCATTAACTCTTGTTGAAAGATAATATGCATCTATAAAATCGGAATAAATTTCTATCATTGATAAAGCAAAGGTGGTTTTCCCTGTACCTGCTGCCCCAAAGACTATTAATGAAACACCACTTTCAGTATTGAGAAAATTGTAAACTTCTGGTATTAAGCTACCTTTGTTTAATTTATTTTTTTCATTCATTTTTGTTCAACCTCTTTCTTTTGAATAATATTCCATTCCCCTCCCTAGGCATTGTATATGGAGAAAAATCACCTTGTATTACCCGCTCTTCATCATTTTTCATTATAAGTTTTATGTTGATTTTAGAATTTTCTATTACGAATTCAATTTTTTTGAATAAGGCTATATATAAAGTTCTTCTTTTCCCTTCTTCTGTTAAAACCCTGCCACTCTTTTCTATTAAATTAGCTTTTTCTAAAACTTTAACTTTTCTGTAACATTCTGCAATTGGTATATTTAGAAAAGAAGATATTTCTTTAACAGTTTTGGGGGTATTATTTATTGCAGAAAGTATTGCAGAAGAATACTTGTCCATTGCTAAACTGCTTAAATCTAAAACCTTTTCTCCCGATATTTCGTTGTTTTTTGGGGTGTCTATTGCCATTTATACTTCCCTCTAATTTTTTTTTCACCCCTTGCGCAACCCTCAGTTATATGAACATATTGTCAAAAGCCATATATATTATTTTCTATTTACAGGACGTGTGTGCTATCCTGAAATCATTTCCTATGTATAGAAAGAAATCGTTCATATAAACCACTAACTTTGCATAATTTATATATTATGTATACATTATGGCATTATATATTTATTTTTACTTGTTTTAGTAAAAGGTTTATCAACCGCATATATATATTTAATCGAATATTATTACATAGATATTATGATTTATCTAGGGTCTTGAAATACAAAGCAAAAATACCAAAAAATGAGGCACATAATTAAAAACTATAGATGCCTATTATCTACAAATTGAAAAGTTATGGTTTAATGGTTTCCTATTTGTGGTGCTAAAGTAAATTTTACAATAGCAAGCATTATTCTGTTTTACTTTTTTCTCTACTAGCTATCCATTCTCTTATGATATCTGCCCATTCATTTTTTTAATTTGTATATTTTTGTAATGTAGAATACAACGCCACCAATTATCGCAATAACTAGTATAGCAATTAATGTTATAGCACCTATGCTTATTGGGGGGCTAGAGGTAGATGCAGTAGAACTTGTTTTATTATTATTAGCAATTGGCTTCATCGTAATAATTATTTGTTGGCTTGAACCATTGATAGTTATATTGTACGTGCTTGTAATGTATCCACTTTTTTGTGCATTTATTTCCCATGTCCCATTAGGAAGATACACAAAAAATATTCCCCTGCTATTTGTAACTGTTTGGTTGCCATTATTAGTGGTTATTGTAACTCCATATAAAGGGTTCCCTGATGAGGATGTTACATATCCTGTAACATTATAATAATATATTTTATTACTAGTTGATGGCGATGTAACTGTTATGGTTATTGTTCCGCTAGTAACTTTTTCACCAATGTTGTCCACTATTTGTACAGATATATTGTATATGCCTACATTGTACAATGTATAGTTAAGGTAAGGTATTTGTGTAGATATGAATACATTGCTGATATTCCAATTGTATGTATATGGTGATACACCTCCAGAGATGTTTACATATAAAGATACATTCAGTGGAGATGGCCCTTTATATATATTTGAAGTAATAGAATTAATTTGTAAAGGTGGCATTGTATTTTTATATACACTCCATGCAGACACCCCTTTGGTGGTTGCTATAACATAATTGCTTATATCGCCCGAATTTAGTTGGCCATTATTTAGCCCGGGGTAAAAGGAATTGTAAAAATAGGTACCCATTATGTACTGAAAACTACCATTTTGGTATTGCGTGAATACGATTTTTCCATTTATGTTTAATCCTTCTACAAATGTTGTATAATAACTATTGTTCTTTATTATTCCTACAAAGGTGAAAGTTGGGTTATTATTGGTTGTTACTAGGGATATTGGTTCAATATACGTGTTAGTAAAAGAAATTTGAAAAGTGAGCGAAATATTATTTGTTATTGCGCCATTATTTGAATTTACAAATGATATATAATATACGCCATTGGTGCCAATGTATAAGTTGGGCAATTCTATTGTGTTATTAAGCGAAAATATTTTAGGGTTGGCTAATAAATCAAAATAATAAAAAGGTGTTGTGCTATATTTTATATTGGCTGTTATTAAACCAGTGGAGGAGATTGCATATAGCCTATTGTTTAATTGCCCTACAACAAAAACCTGGTTATAAGATGGCAAATAAATATAAATAGAGGGGTATATATCTGCGAGTGTGTTATTTGTGGGGAGTTGTGCTTTCCATATAACAGTAGAGGTTTGTACATTGATTTCTTCTATCGTTGTAGGTGCATACCTTTTTGCAGATCTATTGAAGTCATTAGTATATTCAACCAATAAATTATTGAGCCCTATGCCATTTGTAGGCAAAAGAGGGATCCATTCAGAAGGTATTTCATGAAAATAATTTTCATACAGGAACAAATTAGATTCTTGATAAAAAATTGGTTCTGCGTACATATCAGTTATTGATTGAGCTATTTGCCCGTTAGATATGTTAAGTAATATGATATCACCAAATGAACTATTATACGATGATGCAACCAATTGATAATTGTTTTGTGTAAAATTGCCTATTGATATAGATGTTAATAGCCCCATTATATTAGGATTGGATATACTCCACATTATTTGTCCAGAAAATCCGTTTATTAAGCTAAGGATAGATGTTGTATTTTTATTTACAGTGTTCCACCAATTTATCAAAATCCCACCTGTAAATCCACTTATAGGGGGTACAGGAAACATAATATTTTGATCATTAATTGTTGCACTCATTTCAAATACTCCACTATTCCATAAAGATGTGCCATTGACAATATTTATTGCCTGAAAAGTAGTATTGTAATATAATAAGATTCCTGTTGGGCTATAACTGCCTATTGCAACGTATGTATATATTACATTATACTTAGTTATGTTGCCAACTTTAAACCCTGTTAGGGTACCACTTATTGGTTTTTGCCATATAACTTGTCCATTGAAAAGAGAGTACATTGTAAGATAGGATGATGTGAGAGTAAGCAACCCTTCTGTATTGGAGGATATATTAACTATGGTATATTGTATTAATGGTGGAGTAGAGGTTTCCCACATAATAGTTCCGTTTTCTCCATTGATAAGGTATAATTTACTGTAAGAATTATAAGAATCTACAGCCAATAAGTTTATATGCCCATTGGAGTAAATATTTCCTACAGGGATAATGGTAACATTTGACAAAGTCATATTTGAATTCCACAATTTGTTGATGTTCGAATTGTTCTCAACAAAAGGTATTTTCCCATAGCTAGAAATGCTAAATAATAATAATGTTACCAAAAAAACGCCTATAATTGCTTTGTATTTCAACATTTTTTCACCATAACTCTGTGACTTTAACATATATTATATCCATAAATGTATGGGTACTCTGTTATTGTATACCATTGCAATGAACCTGTAGGCCCGTATGTCTGGTATTTGATAACCATGCTCATGGTTACTTGGCCATTGCCATATGTTGTTGGCACTATCATTTGTACATCACCAGTAAAAGTAGTTCTTCCTAATGGGGCTATATCTGTATATGAATCATAGTAGTTGAAGTTCCCTACATACCCTATTGAAGAGGTTGACGAACCGTTTATATAAACTTGTACATTCTGTGCGGGTGCTGTTCCTACATTTATAGCTTCTGAATTGATTATAAACCATATATCTAGGTCATTATACCAAGTGTTGGGGTCGTATACAGCTACTGCACCACCGACACTTATAGTTACCCCACTTCCTGTGTAAATATCAAATATATACCATCCACATAATCCATTCAGTGCTGGACCTTGGTATAAATACCACAACCATCCTAATGATTGCTGCCCCCACACCATATTAGCTTGCCCTAAAAATGGTACAATAAAAGATATTTGAAAATATGCCACACTTTTTTGGTTTGCTGAATTTATAGCAACAACTTCAGCAGTAACTGTTTGAGGAGTTGGTGGTGCTGTGAATTGGGAGTTGGTAACGTATTCCTGTAGATTTGAGTTGAATGACATTGATATTGTACTGCTGCTAAGGGAGGGGATATATGCATAAACACTTGAAATGGGTTCATTTTGGTCGTATACCTGTGCCCATACACTGAATTTAGAATTTATCGCTATATTTCCAGACGGGATTGTTCCTTCAGCCTTGATCGTAGGTGGGATTGGAACATACATTGCAGGCAATTGATTAGACCATACTAAGATGTTTTTTGAAGTGTCTACTATGCTTATTGTAACTGTTGTTGGCAATGGTACTTCATTTTTCAACGTAATATACCATGTTGTGCCTGGCAACCAAGGATTTGAGGTTGTTCCAGAACTAATATAATATTCACTGTTGTATTGTGGTGAATTTGAATAAGATATGAATATGATTGTAGATTGGTTATATAAAGGGGAGCCACCCAAATCAGTTATAGAAATTGCAGTAATATAGGAATTAGTCTTGTCATATGTCAATGAGGCAGAAAAGCTTGTGCTTATAGAAGGTGTAGGGGTAGGTAAAGTACCTACCCAGAAAAATAAAGTGGAAAAGAGGGTTACAGTTATAGATAATATAAGTATGTTGCCTACTATATCTGAAACCCCTTTCCTTTTGGATTTGCGCCTGAATGCAGATGTATACATTAAACTTCCCCCTTTTTTGTCTTTACTCCTTTTTTGTCTTTCTTTATAAGGTATTTAATATTATAAAGTGTTTGTTTTACTATTTATTTTTTTTTTAGTTGTTATAAGAAAGTGTATATTGTAGTAGATTTAGAATGTTTATGCACAATTTTTTTTTAATTTACAGCAAATTTAGTACACCATCTTTCAAAAAAATTAAATGATTGCGCATTATTTTTATTGATATTTGCAGAGTTTATTTTCCTAAATTGAGATTATAAAGATTGAAATTAGATTATAAGTGATAATTAGATTATAAGTGATAATTATATTATACGCATAATTTTCATATTACAATAATTGTTTGTTGGGATTCTGTTATATAATGCTAAAATATTTTAATGCCGCAGGCCGGACTTGAACCGGCGACTTCAAGATCTTCAGTCTTGCACTCTCCCAGCTGAGTTACTGCGGCACTTTGTAGTATGGTTATACTATATATGGTTTTTATATTTATCTTTTCCTTTTGTTTACCTTATTATGTTCTGACATCCTCCCATTCTTGAAGTACAGGGCTTCTGATTCATAGAGTGGCAATTTGTATACCTCTTTTTTGAACCCTGACACAGTACACTTTCTACATGTTTATATTCAGGAATTTTCTTTCCTCTTTTAATACATTTTTAGTATGTTTATGGTAGCATTGAAATCGCAAATGGTGTGACTACATACATCACAATGGTATATTTAGTTTAGAGATAAAGAGAATAGGGGAAGAAGAATGGAAGAATGTAGTGAATTATGGAAAAAGATGGATAATAGAGATATTTTTTCAGTATTAAAAAGAGAGGTATGGGAAGTAATAAAGGCTAAAAGAGAGAATATAAAATACAAGAGGTTATATTCAAAGTATATATCTATTTTGTAATGAGGAATTATATGGGGACATAAAAATGGCATTAGTTAACATCTATGTTAAGAGATTACGAATGGCATTAATGGATTAATGCCTCATATATTTTTTCTTAATCGGTGAAACATCTATTCGAGGCTTTTACCCTCAGTATGGATTATTCCACCTTTCCCCAATAGAGTACCTCAATCACACTGACGGCACTTTCTGCCAGTTAACTAAACGAGGCTATTCTATTGAGCGTGAATCT
>OGCG01000119.1_pt1 | contig 52036 bp, 45 predicted proteins | sample 1570061 | NCBI WGS metagenome assembly OGCG01 (sample SAMN06268698, study PRJEB24515) | hot springs metagenome | isolation source: Joseph's Coat, Yellowstone National Park, Washington, USA | place: USA:Joseph's Coat, Yellowstone National Park, Washington, USA
TTATTTAGGTGATTAAAAATGGCACTTTATAAATTAACAACCTCAAAGAAGGTTTTAAAAATAATACTTTTAATGATTATACCATGGGTTTTTGTTGTTTTCCTAGCCCCAATTTACAACACTGCTGAACCATACTTTGCGGGCTGGCCTTTTCTTTATTGGTATCTCCTTATTTGGATTTTTATTCAACCCGTGTTTACATTTATAGTTTTTAGGTACATAGATAAGGAGAAGTGGTAATAATGTTCTCTAACATTGATTATGCATTATTCTTTTTAATTGTTATAACAGTCATTGCTGTATCTTTTCTTGGGGCAAAGTGGAGAAAAGCAGATTTCTCTAAAATAAGTGAATGGAGTATTGGTGGAAGGAAATTCGGTACATTGGTTATTTGGTTCTTAATGGGCGGTGATATTTATACAGCATATTCTCTTATTTCAATACCTGGTGGTTCATACGGCCTAGGTGGATTTATTTTATATGCTGTTGTATATGGTACCATGTCTTATCCATTTTTATATTATGTAGCTCCTAGGCTCTATCTTATTGCCAAAAAGAGAGGTATGATCACAGGTGGTGATTATGTAAAGGAAAGGTTTGAAAGTCCTATACTTGCACTTCTTGTAGCCTTAACTGGAATTCTTGCAATGCTTCCATACATTGCATTACAGATAGTTGGTATACAATATGTTCTTCAGGCTATGAGTTTTCCAGTCGATGAAAGTTACGTGATCGCTTTTTTAATTGTTGCGGCTTTTACAATAGTTGCTGGTTTAAGGGGTCCTGCTCTTGGAGCAATTATTAAGGACGTTATAATCTGGAGTGTTATTATAATAATTTTCGTAGTGTTGTTCATACAGTTCAATGGCTTTAGTACTGTATTTGCAAAAATGAGCGCAGAACATCTCAATTTTTTAATACCACCAAAGCTGATGATAGGATATATTACTCTTGGATTTGGGAACGGCATAGCATGGCTTCTTTTCCCCAATTTATTGACAGGTATATTTAGTTCCAAAGATGCGAAAACATTAAAGAAAAATTACATCTTTTTACCCGTTTATCAGATCTGGTTGCTCTTTTTAGCCATATTTGGCCTTATAGCACTTACAGAAAACCTCGTTCCAAATAAAGTATCAAGCCTTGCATTTCCAATGCTTGTTACGGCATATTTTCCATCTACATTTGTTATAATTGTTTTTGCTGCCATAATTATAGGATCAATGATCCCTGCTGCAATACAATCTCTTTCAGCTGCAAACTTAATTACAAGGAACATATATCTTGAATTCTTTAATAAAAAAGCAAGTGAAAAAAGACAGGTATTAGTTGCAAGGGTGTTTGTTTTTATAATGATTTTGGCAAGTCTTGTATTTGCTCTTACGCCTGCTGCCTCAGGCCTAATATTTTACCTTTTGACAATGAGTTACGCCTGGCTTTTACAAACTTTACCTGCAATAATACTTTCATTATACTGGCCCAAACTGGATAAGTTCTCTGTAGCAGCAGGATGGGTAGTGGGCATAACATTTACTACCTATGGGTTATTCACCGTCGATTTTTCATCATCCTTGCTTCCATGGTTAGGATACAGCTATGTTGGTATTGTAGGACTTGCGCTAAATCTAATAACATTATTTATAGTGCATGCGATAGTAAGAATTTCTAACGTGAAATACAAGTCAGGAATTAAGCCAGCAGAATTTGTAGATTTTGATACGGCTGAACCTGGCATAAAGGAGTGGAGACCCGATGATTTTGGAAAAAGCAAAGAATTATGAAAATAAGATAATCGAACTCAGAAGAGTTCTTCACGAGCACCCGGAAATAGCACACAAGGAATATGAAACACAAAAAATTCTTTTGGAATACCTGGAGCCATTGGGATTAGAAATAAAAAAGATTGCAGGTACAGGAATCGTTGCAACAATTAAAGGTAAAGGAGAAAAAACTGTTGCGCTGAGGGCGGACATGGATGGTTTACCTATTAGAGAAGAGAATGATATACCATTTAAATCATTAAATGATGGATTCATGCATGCTTGCGGTCATGACAACCATATGAGCATGGTCTATGGTGCAGCACTTGTTCTTAATGATATGAAGGACAAAATAAATGGTAATGTGAAACTATTATTCCAGCCGGCCGAAGAGGAGGGAACAATAGGTGGGGCGAAGCCAATGATTGAAGAAGGTGCTCTTGAGAATGTAAATTATATTCTTGGGATGCATGTATGGCCAGAATTGCAGGAAGGAATTCTTGGTCTAAGAAGTGGCCCATTTTTTGCCGCAGCAGACACAATAATAATTGAGATCATTGGAAAAGGTGGTCATGGTGCAAAACCCAACTTGGCCGTAGATCCAATAATGGTATCATCAAAGGTAATAGACGCACTACACACAATATCCAGCAGGGAAATTGATCCCCTTGAACCATTTGTAATTACAATAGGTAGCATAAAAGGTGGAACAGCACATAACATCATTCCTGAAAAAGTTGAATTACTTGGTACTGTGAGAACAATGGAAAAAAATACGAGAAATGGAATGGAGAATAGGCTAAGAAGGATTATATCAGGAATAACATCATCATTTAATGCAGGTTATAATCTTGAATATATCTATGGTTATCCTATTCTTGTAAACGATCCCTGGGTAACAGATTTTATGAAAAATGTTGCATCAGGGATAATAGGTGAAAATAACGTTGTTCAAGCAAAGCAAACAATGGGTGGTGAAGATTTTGCTTACTACCTTGAAAAGGTACCAGGTACATTCATGGTTCTTGGTACATACAATGAAAAGCTGGGCTATGTGCATGGCGTTCATACATCAAGATTTAATGTTAATGAGAAAATACTTCATATTGGATCTACTATATTTGCTGAAGGTGCTGTTCAATTACTGAAAAATTAAATTTTAAAAAAGATTAATCTTAAAACATTTTATAAAATATTTTTCATAATTTTTTTTAAAATATACTAAAATAATTTAAAAAAATCATGGGCATAAAACGATTCTCCTTGACCAGAGGCAATCACCGCAAGAAGGTGAATTTCCTTCACAATCCAAATCCGTATCAAGAACAAAATTGCATTTTTTATCAGCAAAAACACAGTCTATACAGGACGGATAAAGTGAAGATGCAACAATGAACCTGAATTTCATATATTCTGGGGAGTTCCATATTTCAAAAATTGGTTTTTCATTGATGTTACCGAATGAATATTTTTTCACCAATTTTTTTCTTCCAAATATATATTCAGTATATGTATGCAAAAATCTGTAACATGGAACAACAGAACCATCCCATGAAACAACAGTGCTTTTCTTTTCCATAAAATCGCAGACACGTTCTGTTTTAACCTTGAACTCTGGCATTATGGTCATCATCCTATGGCCCATAGCTTTTTTTAAAAATTCATTAACATAATTTTCATAGCTTATGGTTCCATCATAAACGATTTCTCTTGTCTGTTCTTCGCTCATTGGCAATAAATTTGAAACCATTATTTTAGAAACACCAAGTTCCTGTGCTACATCTGCAATACCTGGGAGATCTTTTATGTTTGATTTCATTGCCACAAATTCTATTTCAAGTTCCGGGACATCCAATTTCCTTTCCTTTTTCAATTGAACTAACTTCCTAATATTTTTGTAAATTATATTTTGTGATATTCCACGAATATCCTTAAATCCCTGTTCTTCTGGCGAATCAAGTGAAAATATTATTTTTTCAATACCAAGGTTAACAATTTTTTCAGATATTTTTTCATTTAACAATGTTCCATTAGTGGATATATGGACCTGATATCTTTTTTTAGCTGATTCTATAAATTCCAAAAAATCAGGATGAACAAGAGGTTCACCTATTCCTCCAAAATGAAAAATGTCAAGTGATTTGAATGAAGTTAATTGTTCAATTAGCTTTTGGAAAAGTTTCTTTGGCATAAATCCAATTGAATCTTGCCAAAAATTCCTATAACACATTTTGCATGATAGATTGCAACCATTTGTTATCTCAACATATATTTTTTTCAGTTCTTCTTCGTTAAATGTTATGGTTGCATTGTTCAATTTGAAATCCATCTCTCTAGAGTTATCATATTAGATATTTAAGCATTTTTAACCAATTTTGGAAAAATGTTTATTTCATATTGCTATAGTGGAAATATGATCACCGATTATTTTATAGATGAAATACTTGCAATAAGGGAAAGGGAATCCACTGTTAAAAATATAAAATTCAGTATTTCTTTTGATACTTTGAAAATGGATAAGGAAATTCTAGACATTTATTATACATTCTCTTCTACATATGAAGATATGGATGGTAAAAGAATTGGTGAAATAAGGATGGTAGGCCATTTGATAGATAAGGAAGAAAATGAGGAAACAGCAAAGATGGTGAACAATTACTGGTCAGTAAAGAAATCATTTCCAAAGGCGGTTCTTGACAGGATAATAAATGTACTTAACTTTGAGTGCGGTGCAAGGGGTACTCTAGTTGCATATGCTATGGCATTTCCTCCTCCATTGCCCCTCTCACATGCAAAAAATGAATAGAAAAGCAGATATATCTAAAGTTCATAAAGGTTTAAAATGAAATTCAACAGGGATCAGGGAATTACTGTTGGAATCATGGCATTTGCTGGTTTATTGATTATGTACATAGAGACAATGATTGTTCCATCCTTGCCTACACTAGTTGATTATTTCCATACTGATTATGATTCTATTTCCTGGGTGGTAACATCATATCTAATATCCGGTACCGTATCATCAATAATATTCGGGAAGCTTGCGGATATTTATGGAAAGAAGAAAATATTCTTGCTTGTTGCCGGTATTTACACTGTTGCAATTATATTTGGTGGATTTGCCACCTCGCTCATAGAATTTATTCTAATCAGGACATTCCAGGGAGCTGGAATGGCAATGTTCCCAATAGCATTTTCATTGATAAGGGATGAATTTCCACCAGAAGAAATACCACTTGCACAGGGAATTGTAAGTGCAACATTTGCTGGTGGTGCTAGCTTGGGTTTGGTTATTGGTGCATACATTTCGCAGAACTATGGCTGGGAATGGGATTACCATACAGCAATTCCAATTGCACTTCTTTTATTCATTCTTTCATTCAAATTTTTAAAAGAATCAAACGTAAGAACAAAAACCAGGCTTGATATGGCTGGTACAGCTTTGCTCTCATCAGGCATAGTTAGTGCCTTAATAGCAACATCTGAAGGGCAGTATTGGGGATGGGGAAGTGAAAGTATATTTTCACTCTATGCCTTCTCAATAGTGCTTATTTCATTATTTATTTTGGTTGAGGAATTTGCAAAAAATCCACTTATGGACATAAAATTACTTTCATCAAGGAATATTCTTCTCACGAACATTATTTCACTTTTTGTTTCATCAGGCATGTTCTTTTTATACTTTACCATACCACCATTGCTTGAGGATCCTGTACCTGCAGGTTTCGGAGAAAGTATAATTACGGCAGGATTAACAAACCTTCCGGCTGCAATTTTTGCAATGGCTTTTGCACCTCTAGCAGCCTTTACAACTAGAAAAAAAGGACCGAAAATATCAATCATGCTGGGCGTTTTGATTCAAATAATCTCATTTCTTGCACTATTCTTCAATAGATCAAACGCTTTATCTATTACAGAAGATTCCCTATTGCTTGGTGTGGGTAGCTCATTTTCAATGGTTGGCCTGACAAATATGATTGTAATGATTACACCTCAGGATAAAATGGGTATTTCAACTGGAATGAACCAGCTTTTCAGGAATGTGGGGAGTGTCATTTCACCGGCCATTGCGGGTGTTCTTGAAACTGGATATCAGCAGGCAGTTACTGTAGGTGCATTACCATATAAGCTTGGATCTTTAAACATTTTACCTATGTTTTCTTTTTTCCCATCATCCACAGCTTTTGATTTAATCTACATCACTGGCATATCTGTTGCCTCATTTACCCTGATTATGGTATTTCTTCTAAAACCAATAAAAATAGGAGGTAATGAAAAATGAAAAAAATAGCCATTTTTTTAGCGATTTTAGTGCTTGTTTCAGCATTTGGTTATTCATTATCCAGTGCTGAAGTAACACCAATTGTTGTTTCAGGCGCGTACTGGTTTAGCGAAAATTCAACAATGCAGGCTGTTCCAGGCATGAACAATGTACCATTGTTTTTAACAGTAGAAAACAATGGTCCTACCATATACAACTTTACTGCATACATCGTTTTAAAAAACCCATTTTCGTACGGTTCTATTATCAACGGCTCAGAGCAGATGCAAAAAACTGTAATAAATGCTCCTGAATTGCCATCTGGATATAAAATACAGATAATGCAGCTTGTTAACATTTCACCTGAAGCTAGAAACGGTATATACATTGAAAATCTTTTTGCTTATGGCAAATATTCCACATCCTATCCCATAGAAAATCTATCAACAACATTTCTTTTGCCTCTTAAAGGAAACGTGAATATTTTTGTAGTGTCATCATACATAGGTCAGAATGGCCAGTTATTGAATCCTATTCCAGGTGAAAATCCTGTGCCTTTAACATTAGTTTTAGGTAATTCAGGGAATGAGCCTGTAACCAATGTTACATTCACCTATATGCCTTCATATCCTTTCTATGGAAATGCACAGAAGGCTATCTTAACAGCTATTCCTGAATACGGTTATGTTCCAGTAACATTCATGGTTAATTTTTCGAATAACGTAAGAAGCGGTTATTATTTACAAAAAATTCAATACACATATTACAATGATTCAGGATCAACAACATTCAATTTTACATGGAGTGAAAACTATTCAATTAGCATTTTAGGCGCCTACATAGGATACAGTGGTAATGTAATAAATGGGATAGGTGGTATGAAAAACATACCTGTTTCGATTGAAATCGCAAATACCGGTACTGAGTATGTTTCAAATGTGACTTTTATTTATTCACCCGAATATCCATTCTATGGTCTTGTACAGAAAAAGCAGATACCCTTGATAGCACCATTTCAACCTGAATTGCTCACATTTGTGGTTTCAATTGCAAACGGTACCTTGGATGGTATATACAACCAGACACTTGAAACAATCATAGGAAGCAATTTATCCCGGATGGAATTCTCCGTACAGATTAATGGATACTCGGATATCATTGTTGATGGATCTTTCCTTAATATTTCATCTGGAGATTTAGTCCCAGGCCCTGGAATGAGGGACATACCTATTAACATTGTAATCTCAAACATAGGGAATACAAATCCTACAAATATAACTTTCACCTATTCACCCGAATATCCATTCTATGGACAGAAACAGGAGTTGAACATACCTGTATTGCCAGAATTCAAACCTATAACGCTCACATACTTTGTAAGCATATTCAGCAATGCGAGCGATGGAGTATATCAGCAGGAGATCCATTATGATTTCAGCGGTTATTACGGTATTGTAAAATTCAGCACAAGCTTACTTGGATATTCAAACATATCTATTCAGGGTTATTTCCTTAACCCTTCATATGTTTACACGAACCAGACATTCAATGCTGTTACATTCTCCATAATTAATTCAGGAAACTCACCAGCATTCAATGTTACTGTTCAAGCAAGATCGTCTATGGAAATAGTGAATACACCGATGAATATTTCTTTATTGCCACCCCATTTACCATTGAACTATACGGTTTACTACAATTCACCATCATTGCCCGGAATATACTATATTTATTTCTTTGCCGGAAATAAAGAAATTGCTGTTCCAGTAAATGTTATTCAATCACCAGTTCTTTCCTTAAAATCCAATTTCCCCACACTTACACCTGGTGAATCTAAGGTTCAGGTCACGTTTTACCTTGAGAACAGAGGACCAAGCACTATTCAGAGTATGCAGGTGCATTTCGTTTATCCAGAGGTTCTTGATTTATATGTGAGCTCAGACAACCCTCTTGGAGGACTTTTCCTTAATAATGTTACGCTTGCATCTATAAAGCCGGGTCAGAATTTTACACTACCCTACATAATAGATGTTGCAGATAATGCAATCCCGGGAAAATACACAGGTGAACTTGTTATCTTAATAATGGAGAACAATACAATAAGGCCCATTCTAGAAACTTTCTATTTCACATTCCAGATTTCTACACCATTTTTCTCAACTAATGGGACCTCGGGTGTTCTTACATTGAGCAACATTACTATTATCATTCTTGTAATAATTATCATTGCATTGGTTGGAATGTACGTAAGACAGATAAGAAAGAAAAAATCATGAAAATTTTTCAACAATCTCATTAAATATTTTTTTAAAATATTCTTTTTTTATTGAAATCATAAAATAATTACCTTGACCACCACCCTTTAAATTGTATCTTTCCATTAATTCTTTTAGCATTTCCCTATCAATATTGCTTGAACTTATAATGAATATTTTATTTTCGTATTCATTTCCGTATATTACAGTAGCATTCTCTTTTTCAAGCATTTTCCTTGCCTTTTTTTCCACACCCTTAATGTCAGCATAAGGGAAATAGCTGTAATATAATTTCTTGCCATTTTTTTCTACAGATTCAAATGTGAACATGTTGGATGATATTTCAAAAAGATCCTTCTTCAATTTTTCATTTGTGATCATCGCATTAGATACATTTTCCTCAATTTTAGATTGGTCAATGCTATAGTTCAGGTATAGCTTTCTTATGATTCTGGCATTTTCAAGAACGAATTTCTTTGCAATGTCTCCGGCTAAAAATTTAATTTCAAAGAAATCCGATTTTTTTATTGATTTCACAAATATCATGCCTATCTCTCCAGTACTTTTGACATGAATTCCAGTGCATGCACTCTTATCAAAGTTTTCTATCTCAACAATTCTTACATTTTCTTCCTTTATTCTGTCTTTTCTTATTCTTATATCGCCATCTATACTATCTATATTTCCGTAATAAATTTTCAATGGCAGATTTTTTTCAATAATGCTGTTTGCAATATCTTCAGCTCTAGAAATATCATCTATGGACACATTACCATTAATGAAAAGCGAAGATTCATTCTCATTCAGTTCCACCTTCTGGAATTTTACGGGAAATAGATTTTCAAGAGATCTGTAAAGTATGTGCTCACCTGTATGCATTTTCATTAAAATATATCTCCTTTCCCAGTCAAGTATAAGTCTTCCATGGTCGGAAATATGTCCATCAAGTATCTGATATTTATGCAAAATCCTTCCCTTTTCTCTTTTAGCATTTAAAATTCTTACTTTGAAACCATCACCAACAAAATATCCAGAATCTGGTGGTTGTCCTCCCCCTCCCGGATATATTATTGTTCTATCAAAAATAATATAATCATTATTAATCTCAAGGACGTTTACATCTATTTCTTTCAGGTACGGTTCATCATAAAACAGTTCCATAAAACAATAAAAAAAATGAAGGATTTATTTTTTACCAATCTTTGAAGGCCACCAATTATATGATTTCAGAATAAGCATAACTGCAGGTATGAAGAACATCCATGAAATGAACGTATCCACAAGAACACCCAGTGCGAGGCCCACACCTACTTCCTGTATTATTTGCAAATTGCTCAAATAAAGGCTCAGGAATGTTGAAACAAGTATTAGGCCAAGTATGGCAATTACCAAGCCATTTTCTTTCAGGCTTGTTTCTATACCTTCCTCATCAGATTTTCCTTTTATGACCTCTTCCCTTACCCTTGTGATCATGAAAATATCATAGTCAAGGCCTACGGCTAGAAGCGTGATAAACACAAATAATGGCAGGAATATGATTATTGGGAGTTTCAGTATGTAATAGAATATTGTGTAAGTGATGACAAGAGAAAATAATACTGATCCAAGAACCATAAGAACAAGCCTGAGAGGTGTGAAAATTGAATTGAACTGTACAATGAGAATTACGAATGCTACAATTGCTATCACGGGCACGATAAGATCAAAGGCTGAAACTGTATGGTTGTTTGCATCTATCAATCCCTGTGTAAGACCACCTATATACCATTGTATACCTGAAGGCACTATTTTTGCAAGATTTTTATCCAGGAAGGTAATAAAATTCATTGCCTTATTTGACCATGAAAGCATTGAAAACTGAAAATAGATCAAAACAGTTCTGTTATCCTTTCCTATGTATGAATTTATCTGGGATGTGTAAATGCTCCTTGTAGCATTCGAATATTCATTCAAGGATGATGGATTAACATAATTACCGTACGGGAATGTGGGGCCATAAACAAATGATACGTTTCCTGTGCTCAGTAAGTAATTCTCCGTATTATTGATAATGTTCAAAGCACTTTCATTGTAAGATCCATTTGATACAATGCTGCTTGGGAAAATAAGTATTAGATAATTCTGGAATACCGTATCCCCTTTGAATGTACTGTTGATTACTTGCACGGCCTGAAGACCGCTCTCATGAGGTATGAGCTGGAAGACATCCATACCGGAAGGAGTTACCTCGTAAATGAACAGGCTGCCAAGGGTAATTACAATGAAAATAGCCAGTAGGGCATTCTTGTGCTTTTTATCTATGTTTGATATTTTTGACATTATGCTCTCATGCCTGGATGTGTTTTCCACCCTGCTTGGCCAGAACAACCTTTTATCAAGAAGAGCAAGTATGGATGGTAGGAATGTAAGTGCCAAAACAAGTGTTACGGATATGGATATTGCATTTGTAAGCCCTGAATCGCTGAATAGCGGTACATTTGCAAGCCAAAGCGTTACATATGAAATTATTACAGTAAGGCCGCTTGTGAATACAGCATGCCCAGCCCACTGAGTCGTTATCACAGCCCTGTCAGGATTACCAGACCTGAGCTCTTTCCTGAACCTGGATATGATGTATACTGAATAGTCAGTAGTAAGACCTAGAAGAAGTATCAAAAGCAATGTAGGAGTAATGAAACTAACTTGGGTGTTAAGTATGTATTTGTAAATAAGACCATTTAAGCCGAGTGAAATCATTGCAGAAATTCCGAATATGACTAAGGGCATTAGTCCGGCTATGGGTGATCTGAAATATAGTATACTAATAATAATGGCTATAACTATGCCAACCATTAAAGCTCTATATAGACCACCGTTGGATTCATTTGTTAGCTGTATCTCTATTGCCTTCTCGCCTGCAAGAAGATATGATGCATTCTTTATTGTCGGGATGTACTGATTAGAAATATTATTTATTATGTTTAGTGTAGATATAGGAGCTGATTGGTTTATGCTTATTACAAAAAGTGAAACATTGTCCGTATAACTTACAAACTTGTGGAACAGATAAGGTGATGGCACTACTGGATATGTTGAAAAATTACCTTTTAATATTGTTTCGTTAACAAATTTGTCAAGATCATTTGTGTTGTTAAGTGAGAGAATATAACCATTTACAGTATTAGAATTTATATTTATCAATGGGTTTCCATAAAAAGTTAGAGCCAGAGCATGTGATACCTCAGAAACTGTGATATTTGTTAAATTCTGGCTATAGTAGGCATTACTTACTAGATCATTCACTGATATGTATAAAATATTGGTAAAATTCATTATCGTTCTGTTTGAAGAATATTTCAATGCTACATTTTCAATTGTATAATTTTCTATGAAAGAAATGTTTTTGTTGAATATTATGTAAAAATAATTATTAGGAAAGAATGTAAACAAAAAAGATTTTTCAGTGCTATTAAGCAAAGCTTGAATATAATTTATTGCCAATTGTGAATCATTCTCATTTTCACTTATGCTTTTAACAAAATTTTCAACACCATATGGTAACATTTTCTCTATGGTATAATTCTGTGAGAGCCGGGATGAAATATAATTTATGGCAAAATATTTTATGGCAGTGCTGTTTTGGAAATCCGTTACATTAAAATAATTTGCCAATACTTTCCAGAACGATACCATGGGATTGTTTGAAAAAGCGTTTGAAAATGAAGAATTAAACAGTGCCATTTTAATTGAAAATTCTTCAACGTTTTGGTAATCTGATGGAACGATCATAGAATAATTCCAGAAATATGTGTAATTCTGTATATATGGAATCAGGATATTTTGAAGGAATGTTAAATTGCTTTTTATGAACGATATTGTCTCCCGGTATGCAATAAACGTTGATGTATTCAAGGAATATCCTTTTTCCATGGCATAAAGAAACACGTGTGTGAAATAATCAGGTATGCCAAATTCCAGGGAAAGTGAGTTATTGGTATTATTTATCAGTTCAACATAATTTGATCTTACATTCTTGTACAGAATAAGAATTCCATTTATATATAGAATTGAAAAGTTTCCAAGATCAATCAGTGAAGACACTATAAACCTGGTGTTCTTATTCATAACATATGTGCCGTTAAAAAGCAATTTTGTGCTTTTTGAGAAATTTAAAAGGAGCTGGTTCTCAGTTGTGTAAATATTGCTCACAGATACATTGTATTTTTTCAGTGTTTCATTTGAAAGAACTGCATTCTGCATGTTTATCACTGCTTTTATTACTGCCTGATTACTCACGTTGGCGTTTTCAATCAAGACAAGATCTACTGTTGAGTTATTTGATGTATTCTGAGATGGGAATTCTTTTGAAAGTATATTGGACGCTTTAGAAGACATGGTATTGCTGGGGACAACACTTGAGGCTATATTATATGATGTTTCAGAAAACAGCATTGTTGAAAAAGGCATGAAAACTACAAGTATAATTATCCATAATATGAGAAACTTCAGAGCATTCTTTTTTACGAATTTACTAAAGATTTCAAACTGTTTCTCTAACATCGCACCTACATTAGATATGACTATATAAAGAATTAGAAAATGTTCCTTGTTAAACCGCCGTCAATAGTGACCATTGTACCTGTAATATAAGATGAAAGGGGTGAAAGTAAAAATAAAACCAAATTTGCAAATTCATCTGGATTTCCTACCCGCCTGAGTGGTATTGGCTTTGATATTTCATTTAAATCTATTTTTCTCATTGACATAATCCTCTCAAGCCTTGGTGTAAGAAAATACCCAGGTATAATGCCATTTACCCTTATACCTTCGGGCGCAAGCTCGTTTGATATTGTTTTTACAAGGCCTGCAAGTGAGAGCCTGACTACATTTGAAAGAGCTAGATCCGGTAAAGGTTCTTTTATTGCAATTGAAGTAGAAATGACAATGGATGAATCTTTTACCATAATTTTTGAAAATTCTCTAATCATCCTTACAGCTGAGTGCAAAAGTATATCGCTTGCCCTATACCAGTCATCCATGTCCAGGTCGAAAAATCTTCCAGGCTTTGGATCACCAGGTATATAAACAAAATAATGCAATTCTTTATAAACGGATTTTACGTCAATTATGAAATTCTCTACGGATTCAGGAGAAGATTGATCGCATGAAAAGCCATTAGCCTTATCACCTAATTTTTCAAGCGTCTTCTTAACATTTTCCATAGATCTTGAGCAAATGGTTACGTTCGCACCATTTTGTATTAGCGATCTTGCTGTTGCAAAGCCAAGGCCGCTTGTTGAAGCTGTAACTACTGCATTCTTACCTCTAAAGCCATACATCATAAAAATAAATAAAAATAACACTTTAATAAGCTTAATGTTTTCCTCTGCCCATGGAAAATTTATTAACAGAAATTATTGAAAAATTCACGGGAATAAGAGAATTGCCCACAGAAGAAAAAATAAAGGAGGATATTCTATTGATAGATAGGAATATAAATAATGTTTTAAAAGATAATTGCAAGGATTCTGAATTGATTTCATCCCTTTATAAAAAACTGAGAATGCTTGATGATATTTTTACACTCAGAAAAAGAATAAATAGTGGTATATCAACTGTAATATATTTCATTTATACTATTGCCGGTTCCATTGTTGGCATTTCTCTAGCCGCAGGTGTATTTTTTACAACCACGGGTAATTTTGGGCATTTTCTTCTTCTCTTATCCATACTCGGATCCATAGTTTCAATCGGAATAGGAATAAAAAGTATTAATGATGAAAGGAAATACTTGCTTTATCTTGTTGAAAATATCAAAGGAAAGGTTTAAACATATTTTCTATTGCTTTTATTTCCACTCTCCTTAGCATTCTTTCTGCCGCAGGCACAGATATGTTGAATTTTTTTGCAATGTCCTTTATCCTAACTTTCTTTGGTATGCTGTAATAACCCATGGAAATTGCCTCAAGAACAATTGTCCATTGCTTTACAGTTATATCCTCCTTTTTAGGCATTTCAATTTTTCTCACCAGTGTAAACTTTATTCCAAATGAGTCAAGTATTTTCTGGAATTGTTCAAGCTTTGATTCTTTAATTATTATGGAAACAAGTATCTGGTCCTTTGAAATTATTATGGGTGAAACGATGAACGCATCAAAGCCCATAATCTCGTAAATTTCTTTAAATATCTCTGGCATTTTTTGAACAATTATTACAACATACGTATTGTTTTTCCTATCTATTCTTAGTATCTCAAAAGATTCTAATGAGTACCTTTTAATTATTTCATCTTTCTTTTCAGCAATATATTTCTCATCAACAAAATCGCTTCTACTTAATTCTGCCACATAGGCTATGTGAGTACCATCGTAATTAATGATCCTGTTTATTACAAGTTTTTTATCATGCAAATAAAAATGTTTAATCGGTATTCCGAGTTTTTCAATATCCATTTTTACTACGATCGTTTTCATCAGTGGTCACACTTGCCCGTTGGGCAAGCCGCATCAAATGTGCTGTCAATTTTTATAAGATCGTCAACCTTAACCTTAAGATCCCATTCGAGCACCTTTTCTTTTTCTTCTTTCTTTTCAGCACCCTTTACGAGAACCTGAATGCTCTTACTTCCATCCCTGTATACTGTTATGCCTTTGCATTTTAGCTTGTAAGCAAGCATATACGCATTTTCAACATCCATAATACTTGCTTCATTACGCATGTTTATCGTTTTGCTAACAGCATTGTCCGTATATTTCTGAAATGCAGCCTGCATCCGTACATGCCATTCAGGATCAATATCATGTGCTGTCAAAAATATCTTCTTAGCATTATCCGGTAGATTTAAATGTTGTATTGATCCTGTTCTTGCTATTTCACGCATCAGTTCTTCACTGTAAAAACCATGTTTTCTAGCATAATCTTCGAATAATGGATTTACCTCTAGCAATTGTTGGCCATCTAGCACGTTTCTAATGAAAGAAAGTGCATAAAGTGGCTCTATACTAGAACTTGTATCTGCAATTATTGATATCGTTCCTGTTGGTGCAATTGTTGTAGTAGTCGCATTTCTAATTCTAATTCCCTTCCTATCCCATATGGAATCTTTCCATGCCGGAAATACACCTCTACTTTGTGCAAGTTCAATACTCATTTCATGACTTACATCATTTATGAATTTCATCACCCTTTCAGCTGTTTCAAGTGCCTCTTCAGAATTATATGGAATGCCCATTTTTATAAGCATCTCTGCAAAACCCATAACACCAAGACCAATCTTTCTCGTTTTTCTCGTCATATTTTCTATTTGTTGGAGTGGGAATTTATTCGCATCAATAACGTTGTCTAGAAAATGAACGGATTCACGCACAATATGCCTAAAAAGTTCCCAGTCTATTTCACCATTTTCATTCACAACCAGTGAAAGGTTTATTGAACCCAAATTGCAAGATTCATATGGCAGTAATGGCTGTTCACCGCAGGGATTTGTGCTTTCTATCTGGCCTAACTGTGGAGTCGGATTATATCTGTTTATTTCATCTATGAATATTACGCCAGGATCTCCGGTGGACCAGGCATGAGAAACAATGAGATCCCATACCCTTCTAGCTTCCATCATTTTTACAACTTCCCCATTTCTTGGATTCCTTAATGAATATGTTCCATTTGTTTCAAGTGCTTTCATAAACTCATCGGTTACAGCTACACTAATATTGAAATTGGTTAGAATTTTATTCTCTGAATCCTTGCTTGTGATAAAATCCAGGATGTCTGGATGATCTACTCTGAGAATGCCCATATTTGCACCTCTTCTCTTCCCACCCTGCTTTATAACATCAGTTGCAACATCGAAAATTCTCATAAAACTCAATGGACCAGAAGCAACACCCTTAGTTGAGCCAACCATATCACCTTTTGGCCTCAACCTTGAAAATGAAAATCCTGTACCTCCTCCAGACTTATGTATTAAAGCTGCAGATTTTACAGCATCAAATATGCCATCCATTGAATCTATAACAGGTATTACAAAGCATGCTGAAAGCTGCCCTATTTCCGTATTTGCATTCATTAGTGTTGGAGAATTTGGAATGAAAAGCTTTTTACTCATCAAATCGTAGAAAACCATTGCTGTTTTTTCAATATCCTTCTCTTTTTCCTTTAATCTTTTTATTACTTCATTAAAAGGGACCTTCATTCTTCCTTCTTCATTGAGTATTTTGTAAGCCCTTCTTAGCATATCATATTCCCAATAAGTTAATGGATTTTCTCTAGAATCTTCTATGGGCCATGGCTTGTTTGAAGCGTTTATATCATATATTCCATCATCATATAAAATATCAACAAGTGCAATGTATTTTGCTACCCTTTCAAACATTTGACTTGGTGTTTCGATCACTTCTCCTTTTTCATTTTTTAAAAGATATCTTGATTCTAGTACCTTGATCGCATTTATTGAAAGTTTTAAATCATCCTTTACTCCATATGCCTTTTTAAGTTCCCTAATTATTTTTCTCTTTTCCCTATAAAGTATATATGCCTTCGCTACATTTGTATAACCTTCAAGCATTAAAACTTCTTCCACAATATCTTGGATTTCTTCTACCTTTGGTACTTCTATGTTTTGGTCCATAAGTCTTTTTATAACTAAATCTGTCAATCTTTCTGCTTCATTGTAATTTTCAATATTCGTTGCCTTCATAGCCTTGTAAATAGCAAGCGTAATTTTTTTTCTATCAAATTTAACAATTGAACCATCTCTCTTCATTACATTATCCATGATATCCAGCCTCCAAATTGTGGGTAAGAAAGACCATTCCTAATCTATTAAAAAAATGTTTTTTACATCTCGTTTGGTCGATATGTATTATCAATTCAGATCATAATCATGGTAAAAAAGAATTGTAAAGTTCTCTATATGTATCAATGGTACCTATATCATACCATTTCCCAATTAAAGGGATACCGTATACAGTTTCATTTTTTATTAACCAAGAAATGAAATGACCTAATTGATCCGGATTGTTTTTATAAGATATATAATTACTCAATTTATATTTAATATTATTTGGGAATATGTATATACCAGTACTAATTAATTTTGATTTAGGGATTTTTGGTTTTTCTTCAAAACTTTTTATTTTATTATGTTCATCAATTTCTACCACTCCAAATCTCTTTGCATCTTCATAATCTTTCAAATCATAAAGACCAATAGTAATTGATTTTTTATTAAAATAAAAATCATAAATTTTTAAAAGTTCAAAGTCAAAATAATTATCACCAGCCACAACAAGAAAATCATCATTTCGTATTTTTTCCAAGGCAAAATATAATCCTTTTATTGCTCCAAGTTTTTCCTCTTCACGCATTGTTGGTTCAACAATCAAATCAATTTCTATGTCATTTCTTTTTGAAGAATAATATTTAAATTGATCCTGAAATTTTTTATTTACTGAAAGATACACCTTATCTAATTTTAATTTTACTATTCGATCAATTATATGATCTAACAAAGGTCTTCCACCAAGTGGCAGCATCGGTTTTGGTATAAATTCCGAAATGGGCAATAATCTTTTTGCAAAGCCACCACAGAGTATTACTGCTTCCATATATTTATAATACAATTTCATTATATAATTCTTTCTAAATTTGTGCATTTTAAATTAAATGAAAGACACATTAAATGGTTTAAAAGAAATAGGATTAATAAGGAAAAGAACACCTACAGGGATTGTTCGATCTTTTAGTCATTAAGAAAAGAGTAAGAAAAAAAATCATATAATGATCATTTTAGTATGAGGATATACAGAGACGTTAACGCAACTATTAATATGAAACATGTTTAGAAACAGCTAAAAAGAATCTTTTAATAAATATAAATGGAATAATTTTCTGCGAATATAAAACATTCAAAAGATTGGAGGCAAATGAATTTAACAGGAATCCTAAAAAGACAAAAATTTTCATACTGTTGCTGAAAGCTTTATCTTTCTATATGCAATTGTTGCAATAGTCATAAATACAAATGAAAGTACAAGTAGAATTAAAAAATCAAATAGATCATTTATTCCTATCTGATTCAAATATGCGGACCTGATACCATCAACCACATAAGTTAGAGGATTTACTTCTGCAACAATTTTTAAAAGAATTGGTGTATCTGATGTCAAAGGATAAAATACTGAACTTGCGAAAGTAACTATGAAAAAAACAATATTTGAAACAAGGTTAAAAATCTGGTTAGATTTAACTATTGCTCCCAATGCAAGCATTATGGATCCAAATATAAATGTACCTAAGACAAGAAAAACTACAACAAGAAATAAACCAAATATTGAAATTTCTAATGAAATAAAAGGTATTGCGACAAAAGTCATTACCATAGCTCCTCCAAATGTTACAATAATCATGGAGATCAAATTACCAATTAGATAATCAAACCTTGTATATGGCATAGAAAATATCTGTTCAAGCATTCCTATTCTTTTGTCCTGCCAGAGTATCCAGCCTGCAAGCGATCCGCCTATTAGAATCTGGTCAGCTACAATGCCAGGTGCAATAAATGTAATATAACTAATCTTAAGACCATTGTAATACATGTAAGGAACAATTGACCCCATCATTAAACCCATTATTATTAGGTAACCAACAGGCATCATAATAAAGAATCCTATTGTATTCAGATCCATGGATGATACAAGTATCCTGTAAGTTAACCTAAATATTTTGTTCATTTGTTTTTCCTCCAACTATATCCAAAAATACTTCTTCAAGTTCTGTTTTTTTAATATTAAACCATTGCAAAGAATATCCATTGTTTTTTATAAAATCATTTATTATTTCTAGTGTCTCAGGTAAATTTTCAGTCACAATCCTATAGGGCTCATCCTTTGTCTCTGGAACATATATCTTAATATTTTTAATATTATCTTTTAATTTATTTATAATACTTTCATTTCCGTCATTAAACAATATTTCAACAGTTCTTTCCTTTTCATACCTTCTTTTTAAATTCTCAACTGTATCAACAACATGAATTCTTCCATTATTTATTATTGCTACTCTGTCGCATATATAATCTGCTTCCTCAAGGTTATGTGTTGTGAAAAATATTGTTTTGCCATCTTTTGCAAGACTTTTAAAATAATCCAATACTTTTCTTTTTATAATAGGATCAAGTCCAATGGTTGGTTCATCTACAAAAAGTAAATCAGCATCATGCACGAGTTCCCTTGCCAGCTGGAGTCTTCTTCTCTGGCCTATGGATATGTCCGCAGCATATTTTTTCCTGATGTCTAGAAGATCAAAGTCCCTTAACAACTGATCAATTCTTTTCAAAAGAATTTTTTTATCTATTCCCCATAAAACACCATAAACATAAATGTTCTTTTCAACAGAAAGAGACCATTCGTAACTTGGCTGTTGCAAAACAACACCTATTCTCTGTCTTATTTCAACACCATTTTTTTTAACATCATAACCTAAAACATAAGCTTCTCCTTCTGTAGGTTTTATAAGTGTTGTTAAAACCCTAATCGTTGTTGTTTTTCCAGCTCCATTTGGGCCTAGGAAGCCAAAGATTTCTCCTTTTTTTACATTTATTGAAATTCCATTTAAAGCATAATTTTTTTTGTCATACGAAACCTTCAGATCTTTTGTATCTATTACGTTCATACTAATTTTCTCCATACATTAATTTTTTAAATTTTATTAATAATTATCTTTACCCAAATCGTTATTCAAGGAAATATCTTCTATTTCTAAAAATTTTCTATTAAAACCTTTTTTATCATTAATATTTAAAGTTTAGATAAGAAAAAATATTAATTATTAAATATTTTAAAGAATAATAATATTTTTATCTTCAAATAAATAATTTAAATTGTCTTGGAATTAAAAAAATCTTTTAAATTGATTCTAAAATTTCATTTAGATATTATTCTATCGATCTTTTTTTTGTTTCAGGTGCAAGTAATATTGTGACTGTCAAACCAATGAATTCAAATATTGAGAAGAAAATAAGACCTTCGGATGTGCTAATGCTTGAGACTATTATTGGAAATGCGAACACACCCAAGATAGCACCAATTCTTGAAGATGCAGTAGCTATACCCATGGCAGTTGCCCTTATCCTTGTTGGGAATATTTCAACAGGATAGAGATAGGTAGTATTTGTTGGCCCTATATTATGAAAAACATGCATAAGAGCAAAAGCTAGAAACAAGTAAATAAATGAGGGTGTTCCCCTTGACGATATAAGAGCAAACGTTAACAATGAAACACCTGCAAGGCCAAAACCTAATGCCTGAAGTACTTTCCTACCAATACGATCAATAAATATTAAACAGATTATTACCCCAACAATTACTGGTATCTCCTCTAGAAGAGTAGCGATTATAGAATAAACGTATGAAAGAGAAGAGAAGAAAAGTGATGGTGTATAGTTCCATACACCATAACTTGCAACATCATAGGAAAACCATGAAACAGATGTAAATATAATTAATGATATAAAATTTTTCAATTCCTTAAATGATGTTTTTTCCTTTATTACATTTGGAGGTTCTGCATTTTTTATTCCTGCCTCTAATGCAAATTCCCTTGTTACTTTTTCTGCTTCTTCTTCCTTTCCAGATTTCATTAACCAATAAGGTGTTTCGGGTATTACTGTCCTTGAAATTATAACCAAAACAGGAATTATTGCCCCAGATATATACATAATTCTCCATGCATTTGTACCACCGTAAAATACTATAGGAATTGAAATAAGATAAAAAATTATAGAGCCTATGGTCCAGGAAAACATGTTCAGCACAAGATATCTTCCTCTTATATGTTTAGGTGAAAATTCAGCCTGTATTGAGGAGCTTATAGGGTAATCGGCACCAATCCCTATGCCTACAAGCATTTCAAAAATAAAAAATTCAATCAAATTCTGTGATAACCCAGTGAGAAATAAAAAAATTGCAGTTAGGCTTAAGTCAAAAATATAAATTTTCCTTCTTCCATAAGAATCTGCAATTCTACCAAATATAAGGCTCCCAAAGAACATTCCAATATAAATAGAGGAGGCTGCGATTGATACAAACATGGCCTTCGTTAAAATTGTGCTTTGTAAATATAAAAGCGCAGTAGAAAATATTGATAATGTATACCCATCCATAAGAATGCCCATTGAAGAAAGAATTGAAATAAACACAAATTTTTTTGTTTTTCCAATTTCATCAAAGGGTACTTTTTGCATAATTTTACCCATACTTTAAATTATTAATAAATCTTTTTAAAATTATCATTAAATTAATGTTGCTAGAATAAACTTGATTATATTGATGAATATTCAATAATTTATGATTATTTTTAATAAATTCTTTATATATTAAGTTAAATATCTAAATGTAAAATTTAAAGTTTACTAAAATTTCGTTCATTTTAAGAATATGCCGGGGCCGGGGATTGAACCCGGGGCCTTCGGATAACTCAGTCCTTTTTATTTCAAAAGGGAACCCTATGAGTCCGACGCTCTACCAGCTGAGCCACCCCGGCATCATGATGCCTGCTGAGGGGTCTCTATAACCTGATCTGTGGGCTTTAATATAAGGTTTGATTTTCTTACTTCAATCTTCTTTATGTTATAAACAGTTCTAACATTTTTTTCAATATCCTGAACGATATTTTCCGAAAGCATATAATTAATGAATTCGTAGAATGGCATCTTTGTTCCTTTATCCATTACCGCTTCAATGATCTTCTTCCTTATTGCACTTTTCAATGAGGAATTCAATCTTCTGTCTGCTATAGCCGTTACTTTAACCCTTATCTTATAGCCATCTGTTGTAGTTAATGGGAATATGGCATCAATCCTTGATTTTCTTCTTCTTACTAGTCTTCTAATGTAATCTTGTGTCACATCATGACCAATAAACATTGTATGTGCTTGGTTTCCGTCAACTTTCATTACCTTGAAAAAAAGCTTTACATATTCCTTTTTTATATCACCATTTAAATTATAGAGTGTTGTTTCAGCTATCCTCCCAAGGAGCTGTTCAGGAGTTTCAGATGGAGTTTCAGCTATTTCCTTTAGTCCGAAGCTTTCCGGGGTGACTATCTTATACCAGCTCTTAGCCTTCCATTTATCTTTAATTTTCTTTGCCGCAGCCCTTTCTGCAACTTTTTGAGACATAATTCAACACCAATTATATGTGAAATATCCATATTCGATGTTCTTATATAAACCTTTTTTTTCAAAAAATTTGTTAATCCTGCGTTAAGGTTTTTCGAATGTCAGTGAATTATCCCTCGCTTTCGCAAGAAGATTCAGATGATGAGGTGCTCATATCTCCCTGTATTCCTTATCCGCATATGATAAAACCTCGAAACCATTATCCTTTACCAGAACATCGTCTTCTATGCGAACACCGCCGAATCCTTTCACATAAACACCTGGTTCAACGGTCACAACCATGCCTGGCCTGAGCACAAGTTCAGAACTCTGGGCAAGTGCTGGATGATCGTGAACAGCCAATCCTACTCCATGGCCCGTGGAATGTATGAAAAGACCCTTGAATTCAGTTGAATCAATAAAATTTCTCACTTCAGAATCTACTTCCTTACCCATTCTTCCTGCCTTTATTGCATCTATTCCTATTTGTTGTGCCTGCTTTACCACTTCATACATTCTTTTCTGTTTCTCGTTTCCACTTCCAAAAACGTATGTTCTTGTAATATCTGAATTGTATTTTCTGTACCTGGCCCCAAAATCCATAAGGATAAAATCACCCTTTTTTAATTTCCTCTGACCTGAAAAGTAATGTGGCTCTGCAGAATTTTCACCGAATGCAACGATGGGTGTAAATGCATTCTCCTGAGCACCATTCTTCATGAGCATGAATGTTAGCTGTGCCGCAAGCTCGTTTTCCGTCATTCCTTCCTTTATATAATCAACAAGATCATCAACAGCATCACTTGCAATTTTTGCAGCCTCCTTGATCAATGATATTTCAAAATCATCCTTGACCTGTCTCAGTTCTTTAAGATGAGGATCAATGTCTATGAAATCTAAGTCAGAAAACTTACTTTTAAGATTATTGAATTCCTTAATGGTAAATGTTGAATAAGATATACCTATCTTTTTCTTTCCTAAAATCAGATTTTTCAATATTTCATCCTTTTCATCACTCTTTCTAAAAATCTTTACGTCCCATCCGGATTTTCTCGCAGATGTTTCTTCCAGCTCGCTCGTTATTATTGATCTTTTTTCTTTATCCATATAGAGGTAAGATCCCTCAAATATTCCTGAATCTAGAAGTCTGGTGAAATAAAAGAAGTTCAGGTCAACAACAGGTTCACCTTGGTTATAAATTAAAATTGCATCCACATTTTCAAAAATTTTGTCATTGTTCATAAGGGATAAAATGTCTACTTCTATTAAAATTATTTGAAAAATAAAATTTGCATTTATTTAAAAATAACATGAAAAAATTTCACATAAATGAGCTACTATACCTCCAGTAATGTTTTATCATTGATTTCATAATCGTTAAAATAGCTGGATTAGGTGCATTTTTTTCTATTATGCCATAATATTTTTCTCATATATATTTATTGGTTTATTTTTAGGTATATCACTTCCATTACATATTGGCTTTATTTCATTGCCAGTTGTTGATGAGAACAATAAATTTCAAGGTGTAGTGTACCTAAGCGATCTTGAACCTAATGATGAAAAGCCTGTCAAGAACTTTGTTAAATTTGGAATAACATATGTTCACGTGGATTCAAGTGCCGAGCATGCATGGGAGGTAATGGCACAGATCAAGTCTACATGGGCTCCAGTGGTGGAAAAGGGTGAATTCATAGGGATTGTAACCATGAACGATCTCATAAAGATTTACAAGCAGATATCATCCACGAAATCATAAATCGAGTTCTGATGAAATTTTTTTCCATAAATCCTTCAAATTTCCATTTGAATCAAAAACCTTATAATTTCTAATCTTAGAAAGAAATAGATAAAAATTCCTCACATCCTCAAGATAGTTTACCTTTTCAAATATCTCCCTCTTCCTAGATTCTATTCTTTTCAGGCCCAAATCAGGCCTAACATCCAAGTAGATTATTTTGTCCGGTTCTAATGAAAATGGTTTATAAATTGAATTCATATACAAATAAGCATTTTCCATACCATTGAAAATGTTTTTAAGTATTGCTCCCTGATATGCAAATGTTGAATCCACATACCTGTCGCATATTACTATATAATCCAACGATAATTTTTCTCTGATCAATTTAATATGTTCAACCCTGTCCGCCATAAATATGAACGTCCTTGTGAATGCATCAAGGTCCTTTTCCATAATGGATTTCACATCGAATATCATCTGTGTTGGCTCTTCCGTTAAATATACTTTTTTACCAGAATTTTCAAAATATTCCTTTAGCATTCTTGAGATTGATGTTTTCCCTGAACCGTCTATTCCCTCTAATGTAATAAACATGTTTTTTATAATACAATACCATAAGATTAATTTTATCGCTTTAGATTACCATTATTATGGAATTCGAACCCGGAGATCTTGTTGAGATAAAAACAAATTATGGCATTTACAGGGGCATATTAATGCCCAAGCATGTGTTCAGCGGTGATGACATTATAATAATAAAGCTGGATAATGGATATAATGTTGGGATTAGAAAGGATAGTTCTTTCTCAATGAAACTTATTTCTAAGGGAGAAATAAAAAAATCTGTAAAAAAGTTAAAGCAACACAAGAAAGGAATAAAGGTATCTGTCTTAGGTACTGGTGGAACAATAGCAAGCTACATAGACTATAGAACAGGGGCAGTAAAACCTGCAGTTTCACAGGAGGAACTTTTGCTTGCAATACCTGAGATAGATGAGAATTATGATATAAGAAGCAATAATCTTTTTTCAATACTCAGTGAAAATATGGATGTTGAACACTGGAAGATTATTGCCAAAGAGGTTGAAAAAGAATTCAACGATGTGAGAGGAATAATAATACCACATGGAACGGATACAATGTCATACACGGCCTCTGCCCTTGCATTCATGCTTCAAAATTTACCAGGGCCCATTGTATTGGTGGGTGCTCAAAGGTCAAGTGACAGGCCAAGTTCTGATGCATATCTTAACCTTCTTGCATCCTTAAAACTTATGAACACAGATCTTGGTGAAGTTGTTGTTGCAATGCACTCTACAACTTCTGATACTACTGTTTATGTGCACAGGGGTGTAAGGGTAAGAAAGATGCATACTAGCAGGAGGGATGCATTCAGGAGCATAAATACCAAACCCATAGCAGAAATTGGTGAGAATGTGAAATTTATTTCCGATTATAGAAAAAGTTCTGGACCGCTGACATCAAAAATAGCGATGGATGAAAGGGTAATGCTTCTTTATTATTATCCAAACATGGACAAGGAAATCCTTTATGATATTGGATCTAGGGTTCATGGTATAATACTTGCTGGTACTGGTCTTGGTCATGTTTCACAGAACATTATTCCAGTTATTAGGGATCTTGTGCGTGATAGTGTTTTCATAGGTGTTACATCACAGTGCCTATATGGCTCTGTTAATTTAAACGTTTATGCTACTGGAAGGGAAATGATCAGGGCAGGTGTAGTACCTTTAAATGACATGCTTCCTGAGGTTGCATATGTTAAATTGATGTGGGCCATGGCAAATTACGGTAACAATGTTACAGAAATAATGAAAAAGAACATTGTTGGAGAAATTGATGAAAGGAGGGTTGGTCTAGATTATGTTTAAAGCAGGGTTGGAGATACACCAGCAGCTTGACACAAAAAAGCTTTTCTGTTCATGCGATTCATACTTAAGCGATAATGTAATTGGCGAATTCACTAGAACTTTAAGGCCTGTCCAGAGTGAAATGGGTGAATACGATGCTGCAGCATTGCTGGAATCCATGAGAAAAAGAACATTCAGATATCAGATCACTGAAAACTCATGCCTTGTTGAGATGGATGAAGAACCACCGCATGATGTAAACAGGGAAGCACTTGAACTTGCAATAGAAATTTCATTGATGTTCCATTGTAAAATTGTTGATGAAATACATTTTATGAGAAAACTGGTCATAGATGGCTCGAATACGAGTGGTTTTCAAAGGACAGCACTTGTTGGAATGAATGGTTATGTTGACACTGAGTACGGAAGGATTACAATTCAAACTGTATGTCTTGAAGAGGAGGCAGCTAGAAAAATAGATGAAAGTGAAGGGCAGGCCACATACAGGCTTGACCGACTTGGTATACCATTGGTTGAAATAACAACAGGTGCAGAAATGTCAGATCCGTTACATGTGAAAAAGGTTGCACAGATTATAGGTTATGTTTTGAGGTCAACTGGAAAGGTAAAAAGGGGAATAGGGTCAATAAGACAGGACCTCAATATTTCTGTAGATTCAACAAGGGTAGAGGTAAAAGGTGTGTCAAGGCTGACGCTCATAGACAAGATAGTAAAATACGAAATTGAGAGGCAAAACATGTTAATAGATCTTGCAAATGAGATAAAAAAGAGAAAATTAACCGATGAATCTTTTAAGATAGAAGATATAACAGGTATTTTTTCAAACACACAGAGCAAGATTATAAAGAATGGTATGGCTAATGGTGGCGTTGTCCTGGCAATTTCCCTTCCAGGCTTTAAAGGTTTACTTAAAAGTGATAAGTTTAAATTGGGTAGGGAACTTGCAGATGTTGTAAAGGTCCTAGGCATTCCAGGGCTCTTTCATTCAGATGAATTGCCAAACTATGGAATTACTGCTGAAGAGGTAATAAAAGTAAGGGAACATTTCAAGCTTGATGAAAACGATGCCTTTCTTATGATAGTTGCAGACAAGGAAAAGGGGAATGAGGCATTAAAATATGTTATTGAAAGGATAAAGCTTGCAAAAAAAGGTGTGGTGCCAGAAACAAGGGGACCAAAGGACGATGGATCAACTGAATTCCTCAGACCATTGCCTGGAAAGGAAAGAATGTATCCTGAAACAGATGTTCCACCTATTGGAGTGGATGAACATTTAATACAAAAAATTTTGAAATCTCTGCCCAAGAGTTATGATGAAAAGGTCAAGGAGATTATGGATTTTTATGGATTATCAAAGCAGCAGGCCGAGCAAATTATAAACGAAAATATGGAAGAAATGTTTAAAAAACTGTTTAATATTTATAGTGACGGTAATGTTGTTTTCAGGACTCTTTTTAACATTCTACCTGAACTTGAATCTTCTGGGTTGAATATTGAAAAAGTCAGCATGAACATTCTTACTGAAATATTTAAGGCTCTCAATGATGGGAAAATAGTAAGAGAGGCAATCCCTCTGCTCCTTGAAGAGTACATTAAAAAGGGTAAATTGGACATTTCAAAATACAAGGTAATGAATGATGCAGAATTAGAGGAAATAGTTAGAAAAATAATTAAAAATAACAGTGATTTGATATCCAAGGTTAATGCGGAAAAAATATTAATGGGTATTATAATGAAAGAAATAAATGGAAGAGCTGATGGTGCAAGAGTGAATGAAATATTGAAAAAACAAATGGAAAAGGGGGAAAGGAAAGATGAGGTACGTTCCTGATACATCCGTAATCATAAATGGTAAATTTTATGATCTTATAAACGAAAAAGGTGGTGAAGTAATAATTCCAGAGGCAGTTGTATCTGAGATTGAGGCTCAGGCAAACAGGGGTCTTTTGATTGGTTTCACAGGTCTAAAGGAGCTAGAAAAATTGAAGAACCTTGAAAAGGATGGAAAAATAACAATGGAATTTTATGGCAGAAGGCCAGAAAAATGGCAGATTGAAAAAGCAAAGAGTGGAGAAATTGATGAAATAATAAGGAATGTGGCTTTTGAAAGTGATGCTATGCTGGTCACATCTGATTATATTCAATCAATGGTGGCAAAGGTAAAAGGTCTCGATGTAATTTACATTGAATCTAAAAAAGAACCGGCCATGAAAATAGAGGATTTCTTTGATAATGAAACAATGAGTGTACATTTGAAAGAGAATACATATCCAATGGCGAAAAAAGGGGCACCTGGCAATTTTAAGCTTACGAAAATTTCCGATAAAATGTTAAACGGTCCAGAACTTGAAGAAATATCAACAGACATAATAGAAAGGGCAAGAAGTGACAAAAATTCTTTCATAGAGATGGAATTAAAGGGCGCTACTGTTGTTCAGTTGAGGGAATTCAGAATTGTGATCACTAGGGAACCGTTTTCAGATGGTATTGAAATTACTGCAGTAAAGCCACTCGTTAAATTCAACATTGATCATTATGCCCTTGATGAGAAACTTTTGAAAAGATTAAACGAGCAATCTAATGGTATACTCATCTCTGGTTCACCTGGTGCAGGTAAAACAACGTTTGCCCAGGCGCTTGCGGAAATGTATGTATCCAATGGCAAAATTGTTAAAACAATTGAAAAGCCCAGGGATCTGCAAGTTTCAGATGAGGTAACTCAGTATTCTGCACTCGAAGGTGAAATGGAAAAGACAGGTAATATTTTACTTCTTGTTAGACCTGACATTACAATTTTTGATGAGGTAAGGACAACAGAGGATTTCAAGATTTATGGTGATCTCAGGCTCTCTGGTGTGGGTATGGTTGGTGTTGTTCATGCAACAAAGGCCGTTGATGCTATACAGCGTTTAATTGGCAGGATAGAACTTGGCGTTATTCCACAGGTGGTTGATACAGTTATACATATTGATTCAGGCAAAATAGCAAAGGTCCTGATACTTGAGTATGTTGTAAAGGTACCTTCTGGTTTGAGGGAAGAGGATCTTGCAAGGCCTGTCATAGAGGTAAGGGATTTCTTCACAGGAAACATTGAGTATGAAATTTACTCTTTCGGGGAACAAATAGTAGTGGTGCCAATAAAAAGGCAAAAGAGTAAGGTTTATGATTATGCTGAAATGAAAATTGAGGACATTCTTAAGAAATACATTCATGGCAATTTCAGGGTAGAGGTTGTATCAGAGGGAACAATAAACCTGTTTGTGCCTGAGGATTCTATACCCTTGCTTATTGGCAAGGGAGGCTCAAGGATAGATGAAATAGAAAAGAGTATTGGCATGCACATAGAAGTCTATCCATTCAGGTCAAAGAAACAGGAGGGAATGACAAAACTTGTTGTAGAGAAAAAGAAGGACAATTTTTACCTCATTGCTAAAGATGAAATAGGAGGTAAGTCAGGTACTGTATATGCAAATGGAAGACCATTATTTTCAGCAGTACTTTCAAAGGATGGCATAATTAAGATAAAAATGAATTCCGATCATGGTAAAGAAATCATGGAAGCTCTTAAAAATAATGAAGAATTGAGTTTCAGGTATTGATCATTTAATAAAATTTTCAAAATATTTTTCCTTGATTGTATACTGCCTGACCTTAATATTACTTTCAAGAAGTACAAGCTTTGCAAGATCATCCGGATAACCTTCAGCGTACACTATTTCTTTTATATAGGCATTTATAAGCATCTTTGAACAAACAACGCACGGATGATTTGTTACATAAATAGTAGCATCCTTAACGCTTACACCATATACTGCAGCCTGTATAAGTGCATTCTGTTCAGCATGGAGGCCTCTGCAGAGTTCATGCCTTTCACCCGAGTTTATGCCAAGATCATCTCTTATACACCCGGTGATATCACAGTGTGCAAGACCCTGTGGAGGGCCATTGTAACCTGTTGCTATTGCCCTTTTATCTTTTACGATAACAGCTCCAACCTTTCTCCTTGTGCATGTGGATCTGGATGCTGCAAGATATGCCATTCTCATGAAATATTCGTCCCAGTCAGGTCTGTTTTCCATCATTGCTCAAATTTTATCATGGTATTAAAAAGTTTCTTCATCTTTTAATTGAAAGTGATTTTTCAACAATTGGTATTAGGTCACTTACATCAATGCCATTTTCCCTAGCATATATTAATGCCAAAGTCTCAATGGTAAAATATCTGAGCCTTGACTTCATTCTATTTATTTCTGCAACAATTTCATTTCTTTTAACGCCTTTTGATTTTTCTATCCTTTCGATTATCAATTTAAAAATATCCTGTTCATCCCTTTCCTGAAAATTATTTATTTCATCCGGTGTAAGTTCAAAGTCTACTGGTACTTCCATACCCTTTGTGCTGAACAAAGGTATGTAAGAATCATCATTTTTTTCAAGCAAGTTAACCTTAAGACAAATGTTCAAAAATTTTTCAACAATGGAAGGTTCTATCCATCTGTTTTCAAATGAAAGCGTTTTAATGAAATCTTCTCTTTTTAATTCTTTTTTTCCTGTCTTTTTTTGAACAATGTATATAGCAAGCTTGAACTTATCTATCATAATTGCACAAGCCTCCCTCCATCTATCCTGTATAATGCCAATCCATCCAGAAATATGTTTGTTATTGCTATTCTACCACCCATATCCCTGAACTTTAACAATAGTTCTTCATCATCACTCTTAAGCGCCACATTTTCTGTGATGGATAAAATTTTTGAAATAAAATTATCATTTATCTTTTTACCTGACAAAACAGCTATTTTTGCACCAGAAAGAAGTATATCCGAAACATCATCCTTCCATCTCAAATTTCCATCATACCAAACGCTATAAATTGCACTTAACCTGGTTAAAATTTTGAAATTTATGTCCCTTCCTCTAAACGTTGATACATCAATAAGGTAAATTTCATTATCTCTCACATTATCAATAAATTCATCAATATTCCTGAATCCCCTGATCGTTTTCCTTTCCATGTAAAATATTGGTATGGACAACTTTTCCATGGAATTCAATAACATTTTCTACTATTTAAATATCTTAATTATTTTTTCCTTTCAGGTAAATAATCCCATGCAAATGCAATAGCTATTATTATTGCTAGTGTAATACCAAGATAATAATAGCTGTCACTTGGAATATACTCCGTATCCCCAGAAAGAACAAGTTTTATTATACCGAACCAGGGCAACCAACCCTGTGCAATACCTACTATCTGATTCATTGAAACCGGTCCTGGCGCTATGCCAACATTTTGATCCGATGCATAATATGCCATATCTGGAAAAATTACGTTCGGGTTTGTAAATGGTGAATTTGCTAGGTTATTGTCACCCATAGTAAAGAAGCCATTTTTACCAATAAGATTCATATATCCTGAAAAAGGATTTGAACTTGATATATTGATTATTAAATTTCTACCAGTGAATCCAACATCTTTAATGATGACATTATAGCCCTGAATAATCATCCACCCTTCCCTTATTGCCTCAGTTTGACCCTTTATATGAAATTGATTACCATTCCAGGTAACATATATCATTGCCCTATGTATAACTGGTGTAGATCCTGGATATGGTTGATAGAGGATTACATTACCATAATCACCATAGCTTTTATAGCCCATATCCCTTCCCTGAACATATGTTATTATCTGTGATATATTAGTAACCTTTTTCTGTATAACTATATCCCCCGTGTTTATTACACCCCATGTGAACTGGTCACCATGCTGCATACTGGATGATTCGACTATGGTCACAGGAGGCCAGGTCCCGGCATATAAATATAAACCTGCAAATATTACAATAATAACAACAATAGCAATGATTATGCTTTTTAATGTATCAATTATTGAATCCTTTCTCATTGTATTTTTAAAATGTATTATTCTATATTAACTTTTCATACTTTGGAATAAAATGAATTTTTGAAAAATATATGTGCTACTAGAAATAACAAATCAATATATCATATGAAAAGATTATATATTGAGATATACTAATCATCTAAAAATGAAATTTATTGCTTTAATAGTTTCATTAATAATACTTTCCACCGCACCAATCAGTTTTAATGCTAATAACGTAAATGTTTTTGTTGGCCATGTGAACGACCATGGAAGCATTATTGTTGTTTATGATGGTAACAATGAAGTATTAAAACAATATTTCCTAAGTTTTCACGTATCAGTATACGAATATAAAAATTATTACTTATTAAACGGTTCGCCTATAGCAATTTCAAATGCACTGAATTTAAAAAATGGTACGGCATATCTTCCTTATTACATTGCTAAGGATGTAAAAGCTTTATTTTCCGGAAAAGCAGTGTTGCCAAACATTGAATATTCTGTAGATCCATATTTTGTTAATTACATAATCGATGCATACAATGTTATTTCACTTTTGAAAAATGGCATAAACGGTTCAGGTTATAGTGCAGTGATCGTTGTTCCATATGGTGATCCAAATCTATTAAAGAATTTCCAGTCGTTTAATAAATTAAATGACATAGAAAATGGAAGCTTAACAATAAAGTATTTTATTTCAAAACCTGATGCAACTGTACAGAATTGGACAACCGAGACAGACCTTGATGTTGAAATGCTTCATGCATTTGCTCCAGGTGCTAAAATTATCGTTGCTGTTGCTCCAAATGATAATTCAACATCATTAGAAATGGTTTTGTTGCGCGTAATAAATGAAAGATTGGGTAATGTTATTTCATTGAGCTGGGGTGGCCCTGAACTGGAAATATATGATTCATTCTTTCATTATATTTTTAAAAGAGCTGCTATGGCTGGAATAACTGTAATTGCAGCATCCGGAGATTCTCCAGGGGTTGAGTATCCTGCTTCTGATCCATATGTTCTATCGGTTGGAGGAACTACACTATCAATTAATGGCACAAAATATGTTCAAGAAAGTATTTGGAAATCAAGCGGAGGCGGATTTAGTACCATTTTTCCAAGACCACCGTGGCAAGTAGGTCCAGGTCATTTTAATTCTACAGGTAGGGGTGTACCTGACATATCACTTGATGGTAATCCATTAACTGGCGTATACATATATAGCAATGGTGAAATTGCGGTAGGTGGCACAAGCATGGCTGCACCTATGTTTGCAGGAATGGTTCTAGATCTTGAGCAGAAAGAAAATACAACATTTGGCTTTTTCACCCCGCAATTGTATTACATGAATAATTTAAGTTCTTCAGAGTATTTCAACCATGTTTATCTCAAGAACAGTTTTTGTTATGGATGGTTTCCCCAGATAGGCTTAGGTTCTCCTAAAATATTAAACTGGACTTTTCCAAGGAAAACATTCTCAACGGGCGTAAATTTAGGTAATTTTACAAATGTCAGTGAATTATCCTTTTTTGTAAGGGGGAATGCATTTATGCCATTTCATCCAAACGAGTCAGATCTCTTTTATGTTCAGTTGCAGTCAGAAAATAAATCCATATCAATAGGTTTTAGCCAGACAGATAGAAAATTTTTCTATTATTTCAATAGCTACTTTTCACTAAATTATTCAGTTTCAAATAATCAGCTTTATCATATAATAATTTATTTAACAAAAAATAAAACTTATTTACTTATTGATGGATCTAATTTTTCAATGCCTATGTTAGGGAATAAATTCTCAATTTATGTTTTTGCAGAGAGTACCGGTAAGTTTTCATTTTATACAGATCTAGGCCCTGTTGAGTTCAGGGACTTTTTAATAATAAAGAGTGATGGAAAAAAGATAATGCCTGATTACATTGCATCACTTAAATCTCAAGGCCCTGAAAGTTATGGTGCAATGGAATTGCCATTTTTAAAAAATGATTTTCTCATAGGTGCAATTAATGTACCAGGAGAAGAGGTGCTTTGGCCCAGAACATTTTCATATATAGAATTTGGCGGTATTAATGGGAATTTCATTTTTAATATACCAGATCTTGTTGGAACAGGAACGTTCAATGATCCTTATATCATTTCAGGACTTGAAATAAATTCTTCTAATTTTGGTTTTTATTACAACGGAAACAATTATTTTGTGTTGAATCATTGTATAATAAATGCACCCTATGGTATCATAGTATTGGATTCAAATTTAAAAATAATAGACACAAAAATAAATTCCACGATTGGCATTGAGGGTTATTTTGCAACAATATCAATTATCAACAGCACTTTTCGTGGCATTGTGGGCATAAATGCACCATTTTCAAACTTATACTTATTAAAGAACACATATTTTGTTTTATTCCCCCAGTTCTTTATTTATCAAATTATTGAGGGGAATTTAATATTATATATGTTGTTGGTAATATCTTTACCCATAGCTTACCTAATGAATAGAAAAATGTCCAAAAAAAATTAGAAACTTTTAAATAATAAATTGCATTCATATACAATTGATCACGCTGATGCCCCTCCTCCCCTTTTTGTTTTTGTGTGCTCACCAAAAACTGAAATTTTAAATACAGAAAATCATATTTCCTTTTACCCGGCTTAGCTCAGTGGTAGAGCGGCGGACTGTAGTGGGAAGTTATGCCGCCGCAGGCATCCGCATGTCCCCGGTTCGAGTCCGGGAGCCGGGATTTTTCATAAATAATTTTTAACGTTGAGAAGGTAGCAATTTTTTCTATAAAGTTTTCTTCTTACTAAAAACAATAAGCACAAAAAAATAATCACTTGAAGATTCAGATCCTTTTATTTGAAAATTGGCATCTGTTCTCTTGAATATATTTCATGCTATTCTAACTATTAATATTTATATTAACATTAAAAAAAATTGAAAATGTTAATTATTAATAGATAATGTTTAAAAGGACTTTGATTAAATGTTTTAGGTATTTTATACTCTTAACAATTCATCAAAGCCTTTTAGAAGAAAAGTTTTTGTAAAGATAGAATTTTTCAGTATTTATGGAACATAAGAAAAGTGAGTTCAATGAATGGTACAATGAAATTATTGAAGAAGCAGGTCTTGTTGATAAGAGATATCCTGTAAAGGGTATGAATGTATGGTTACCCTATGGCTGGGCAATAGCAAGAAATATAGATGAAATAATAAGAAAATTGATGTTTTCCACATCGCATCAAGAAGTTTGTTTTCCCCTGTTGATACCTAAGGATCAATTTGCAAAGGAGGAGGAGCATATAATGGGTTTCGGAAAGGAGGTGTTCTGGGTGGATAGGGGGGGTGATACACCCCTTGACATACCACTTGCTTTAAGACCTACGAGCGAGACAGCGATGTACCCAATTTTCTCGCTTTGGATAAGAACGCATGCTGATCTGCCCTTAAAAATTTTCCAGATAGTAAATGTTTTCAGGTATGAAACTAAACAAACAAGAACGTTTATCAGGGTAAGGGAGATACACTTTTTCGAAGCACATACATGCCACGAAAGTTTTGAAGATGCAGAAAATCAGATAAAGGAAGATAAGGAAATATGGGAAAAATTCTGTGAAAAAATGGCTTTGCCTTACATACTAAATGTAAGACCTGAATGGGATAAATTTGCCGGTGCTTATTACAGCATTGCAGCAGATACTATAATGCCATCTGGAAGACCTTTGCAGATAGGTACTATGCACCAATATAAGCAGAATTTTTCTAAAGCTTACAACATTATGTTCACAAATGAGGATGGATCAAGGGATTACGTATACCAGACAACTTTCGGCATAAGTGAAAGGATCATAGGTGCAATTGTTGGCATACATGGTGATGATAGGGGACTAATATTACCACCTGAGATTGCACCATTTCAAATAGTTATAGTTCCAATAGTAACGGAGGAAAAGGATGTAGTACTTAAGGAATCAAAGAAATTATTTGATGAACTTTCAAAATTTTTCAGGCTAAAGCTTGATGACAGGGAGAATTATACGCCAGGTTACAAATTCTATGATTGGGAACTCAAAGGCGTTCCGCTGAGGATAGAAATCGGCCCTAAGGACCTGAAAAACAATGTAATCACAATATCTAGGAGGGATACATTGAAAAGGTTTATTATTTCAAGAGAAAACTACATTGAAAAGATAGCTGAATTGCTGGATGAAATACAGAAAAACTTGAGAAGGATTTCTACAGAAAACATGAACAAATTAATAAAAGAAGCAAAAAATCTCGATGAAATAAAAGAAACTGAGGGTGTGAACAAGGTATTCTGGTGCGGTTCAAATGAATGCGCAAAAAAGATAGAGGAATATACGGGAAAATGGATACTAGGTACACCTCTGAATGGCGAAAAGAAAAAGGGCAAATGTATAGTTTGCGGGAAGGATACCGATACTCTTTGTTTTGTTGGAAAGTCTTACTGAGCTTCCTTTTCATTCAGTCTGGTCAGAATTACGCCTAACACACCAAATATTAAAATTACAGAAACAAAGGAAAACAAACCCACATCCGTCCAGGCATTGTATTTCAGTGACCATCCTATATAGAATATTAAGGACAGCCCTATTAACATGAAACTGAATATCTGAAGTACAGTGTTTCCAAGCATTAAAAGAAGCAAAACATAAGGATATAAAAAGCTTTTTTTATAACATGGGTTCAATTATTAATTTTAAAGCAATTGCATTATTAAAATTTTTTTCCTTGGAAGCGTATGTGAAAACAACGTCACCTATTTTGCTCTTTTCTCTAATCAAATCAAGAAATTCATTCAATTTTTCCTTACCTAATAATTCTCTCTTATATTTTTCTAAAAAATCATCCCACTTTTTTGGATCATGAGAAAACCATATTCTTAATTCATCTGATGGAGCAATTTCTCTTGCCCAGTAATCTATCTGTTCCTTTTTAATACCCCTTGGCCAGAGTCTGTCAACAAGTATTTTATATCCATTAGGGAAAGGCTTTTCATATATCCTCCAGGCAATGATCATAAAAATAAAAAAGATAATTGTATATTTAAATATAATTAAAAAAATGCTGAAAAATTCATGTAAAGCATATATATGGCAACAAGAATGATAATTACAGCAAATATCCATGTCAAGGTCCTCCTAGATACTTTGGATGCAAAATGAGTGCCTATCCATCCACCAAATATGCCTCCAATTACATAAAATAAAGTAATAAGTATGTTAAGATCACCATTCAATGAGTATCTAAGTGCTGTTACAAGTCCAAATATTCCCACTGAAATAAGTGATGTACCCACTGCCTGGATAATGTTCAATGCACCTGAATATATGAGACCTGGAACTATAAGGAAACCACCACCAATACCGAAATAACCAGATGCAAAACCCACTGCAAACCCTATGCTCAAAAGTTTCGGATATGAAACCTTATGAGTTGGTTCAACTGATTCATTCACGCATTTCCTTTTTAGCATATAAATTGCAATAACAATCATTAAAATGGCGAATATGAAAAGCAATTTTTTGCCAGGTGTAAGAAGACCAAGTTCCGCTCCTATCAAAACCCCTACCACCCCAGGAATACTGAATAATAGACCCTTCTTGAAAATAACATGTTTTTTTCTTGTATGTGGAATCAGGTTCAGGAATGCATTTATACTCACGGCAAGTGCAGTTGTTCCTATTACAAGATGGGGATGATCGAATCCTACGAAATATATTAGAAGAGGTATAGCCAGTATGGATCCCCCACCTCCTATGAGGCCGAGCGAAAATCCCACTAGAAAGCCAGAGATCACGGATAATATCATCTGTATAAATGTAATTTCTAACATAGGATCAAAATGATATTATAGAATATCCTTCTTCAATTTTTCTGTTTGTTTCCACTCCACCTAGGACAAGTTCCACTTCAGGAAAAATGTCATTTTCTGAAAGACCTTCATTCTTTATGCTTACAGAACAGGCTTTTACAGGAATGCCAATTTCTTTTGCCTTTAAAATCTGTTCTTTGAATTGTTCCGAGTTTGCCTGTTTTTTATTAACTGCCTGAACGCCTTGACCCAGAAATAGTATCTCTATCTCTGCATGCGCATTCTTTACAGCATTTATTGAAAAATTGAATGCAACCATTATCTCTTGTATATTAAATTTCCCTGTTAATACCATTACTAATATTTTTGCCATATACATCACCTTACCTGTATCCTCTTTTATTAATTCTTAAGTGTAGCACAAAATATAGTGTTACCCAAGAGCTTAACAATACAACTATCATAAAGACAAAACTTGAAATTGCCATTTGTATGTTTCCACTTAGAATATGACCAGATGCACAGCCATTTGCCATTCTTGCTCCGAAGAGTACCAAAAAAGTTCCTATAAATGATCCCAATGCTCTTAGCTTTCTGCTCGGACCAAACCTGTGCTGCCATACCTTAGGAATCTGAGGCTTATATGCCATAAACCTTTTTGAGATTAAAACGGCTGATATGAAACCTCCAAGAAATGTGCCAAGATCAGAGAAGGGCTCCCATCCAATTTCACTGAATGGATTATTTACCGGAATTCCATTTACAATATGCATTCCTCCAAAAAGTTGGAAATATGGATTTGAGGCTGCCCATGTTGGATTTAATAGGTATGATAACTGTGCGCCTATCCATGAATATGTGGTTGATTCACCGAAAATCTGGTGCAGTATTATTACTGCAACAGCAGCTATGGTGAATTCCAAGCCTAGAAATACAACATATCTGGCATTCCAGATACTGCTTTCATTGGTTATTCTTCTTACAAAATTCCTGGATTTAGGATATTTTTCTTTTTCTTCTTCTATTAGTTCATCAAATCTTACAACATCCTTGTTTTTTCCTATAAGATGTGAAAAACAACATTGTTTTAATGGTTGTCCTGGATACCTAGGCAGGAAGAAAAACAGCAGGAGAAGAATGATACCAAAAACCAGACTTACTATGAAAATCTCTGGCCTTGTAACTGCACCAACTATACTGGCCCATGTAATTGGACCAAAATTGAGAGTGTTCCAGAAAAATCCCTTAACGGGACCGAAGATTAAAGACCATGTGAATGCACCTAACAATCCCCCTAAAACTGCCCATATGGCATCCCTTCTACCTTGACCAAGTGCAATCCAGACTGTTCCAGGAAAATAACCTGCAAGACCAACACCTGTTCCGAAAAGGATACCTCCTATAATTATACCGGGAACAAAGAAACTTTTTATGCCAAAATTAGGATGCGGCACAAATAAATATAATCCATATAAAAGTATTGCGCCCAGACCTATTGCAAAACCAAAACATACAAGTAGGAACCTATCTTGGAAAGCCATTACCCTGTAGAGTGTGTCTGGGTCTGAAAAGTTCCATAATTCAAGTGGTATAGCAAGCAATATGCCAGCAACAATACCGAGTATAAGCGGAGCCTTTGTTTGGTGAAGTATGACCTGCATATATATGCCACCTAAGAGCATCAAAACAGCAATGACAAAAAGTATAACTGTACTCATTAATAGTATCTTTACATCACCCTTTTCTTCTGACATTTTATCACCTTATATTGAAATTATTACAAGTATTTAAAATTTATGAATTTTTTTCACATATATGAAAAATAATCATATTTTTTCTAAACAATATCATTTTGAATGGATGAGTAAAATGCCAGTTTTTCAAGTGCTTTAGGTGCATCTTTTTTATTTAATAGAATAAAAATTTCATGACCTATTCTATAAATGTACTTAACTCTTATATCAAACATCTCTAGAATAGATATAACAAGAACTGTAATACCAGGTATTTCTGAAAAATTCTCCTTCATTTTTAATTTAAGTAAAGCAAATTCTGAATCCCTTTCCTCCTTTATCAAAATATCTATTTTCTCTCCATTTTTAACAGCTATGAGAAAATTTGTATTTGATAAATTATTGTTTGAAATAGTTTTTTTAGAATAACCATAATCAAGGGATATTGAAACCTGTTTAAGGGCCTTTGCAGGCTCAGTAGAATATATATTTTTTTTCTTGTACATAGTCAATAATTTTACAATTGTGTTTAAAGGTACATCTTTTCCACTTAAATTATCCACTTTTTTCTTAATTTTTTTTGCAAGTGCAGAATAATTAACAATATTATTTTCCAGTGCCATTCTATAAGCAATATTTTCGTGCACTATTAAATTAATGATGTCTGTTAATTTCAAATACATACACCAAATTAAAACAATGATAAATAGGATATAAAAATTTCTTTATCCCATCGAAATATGTTCTAACCTTTGCTTTTTAACTAATACTTCCTGATTATTAAATACAACTGTTTTTTCCGTTATATATAATGAAGATCTTTAATAAATTGTATTCTTAACATTTACACATATCTATGTGCAATATATATTTAAATTATATTTTTATAATAATGTTATTTAAGCTAGTTATTTTCTCCACTAAAGTATTTAAAATATATTTCTCACATTTTTATTTAATATTAAAAATTTATAAAATTAAAAAATTATAAGAATTAATTATTTTTGAACATAAATTTTTCAAGCAAATGCAAAAGAATTATATTTGAAATACTATGTATAATCAATGAAAATAGGAACCTGCGGTTTTTGTGAATCGAGAATGAAAATCTATAATGATTTTGAAGTTCTAGAGTTACAGAACACCTTTTATGATTTTGTAAAGAATGAGTGGTTAAAAAAGCTCAGGGATGAAGCACCGGATTATTTTGAATTTACAATAAAAGGTATTCAAGTAATAACCCATAAAATTAAATCACCCACTTACAGGCGATTTAAATCAATTTTTGGCAAAGTTGAAAATTACGGTCATTTTCGTGATACTGATGAAGTAAAAGAGGCTATGGAAAAGATGATTGAATATACGAAAATAATAGGTTCAAGGATAATAATACTCCAGAGCCCTCCAGATTTTTCTGAGAGCGATGAAAATGTTAAAAATATCAGAAACTTTTTCAAAATATTTAAAAAAAGATCGATTGTATATGGCTGGGAGCCGAGGGGAAAGTGGAATAATGAAACCATACGAGAAATTGCAATGGATTTTGGGATTGTACATGTTGTTGATCCATTTAAGGAACAAAGCACTTATGGTGAATTTAAATATTACAGGTTGCATGGAAAAAATAATTATTCATACAATTATACCATAGATGATCTTTATTACCTAAAAAAAATAACAAATGAAAATGATTATGTAATGTTTAATAATACACACATGTGCGAGAACGCAAGAACATTTAAAGAAATGGTAAAAAAATGAAATCAAGAACACCGGCCAAGGCCATATTATTCGGTGAGCATGCCGTTGTATACGGTGAGCCAGCAATAGCCATGGCTATAGATATTTATTCGCACGTGGAAGCTGAACTTTCAAGAGACTTCCTCGTGGATAATTCCCCCCCTGACAGGAGGTTCCATGCATATATCATAACCGCATATGAATTATCAAAATTCAGTGGCAATGTTCATGTGAAGATAAAAAGTCATTTGTCAGCATCCAGTGGTCTAGGTTCATCAGCATCCATCACTGTTGGTACATTATCAACATTGTTTGGAATGAAGGGTGAATGGTCCAGGGAAAATATTGCGAAGAATGCGTTTGAGGTTGAATACCTTGTTCAAGGCAGAGCCAGTCCAGTGGATACTTCAACAGTTACCGCAGGTGGTTTCGTTATTGTTTCGAGGGAGCCATATGGAGATAAGCTTTGGAAAATAAGAAAAAATAGCATAACTTGGTATGTTTCTAAATTAAAAGTCCCAGATATTTCATTTATTATTGCAAATTCAGGCGTTAGAGGATCAACGGGTGTACTTGTTCAAAAGGTTTACAATTTCGTAACAAAGAACAGCTTTGGTATGGATATAGTGCGTGATATTGGAAAAATCACAATGGAATCAATAAAATATCTTGAGGAAAACAACATTGAAAAAATAGGTGAATTGATGAATAAAAATAATAGATTTCTTACAATTCTAGGAGTTGGCCATAAGGCAACGTCATCAATAATAGATGCAGTAAGTGAATTTTCATACGGGGCAAAAATAACAGGGGCTGGTGGAGGAGGTTCAGTTCTAATACTTCCAAAAAATGAGGATAAGGTAATAGAAATACTTGAAAAAATGAAAATAAAATATTACAAGGTAAGGCAGGATAAATATGGTGTGACTTTATTTGAATGATGGAATTCTTGTGAGGGCAATTACCCTATCATTTTCCTTTATGTCCATAAGTTTCACGCCTGATGCATTTCTTCCATGTTCAGGTACCTGGTTAACGGAGAACTGTATGGTCATACCCTGAACAGTTTGAAGCATTATTACATCATCCTTTTCAACCTTGAGTGCTGAAACAAGCCTTCCAGTTGATTCAGAAATTCTCTGGCCCCTGATTCCATGGGCACCCCTGTGCGTTCTCCTGAACTCAGAAGACCTTGTTACTTTGCCCTTTCCTTTCTCTGAAACAGTTAGAATGTAATCATTATCCATTGCTATTGTAAGAGAAAGTACCTCATCCCCATCCCTTAGCCTTATGCCCCTTACACCTAAACCCTTTCTACCCATAGGCCTAAGATCCTTGGCAGGAAATTTTGCTATCTGCCCATTCTTTGTAGCTATGAGTATATCGCTTTCATCATCTGTTAGTGCCACATCCACAATTGAATCATCCTTTAATGTTATTGCAATGATACCCCTTGCCAATGGATTAGAAAAATTCTTCAAAGGCGTCTTTTTGACTATCCCCTTCGATGTAAGGAATATAACATTTCTTTCATTGAATTCTTTCACCGGAAGTATTTTCTGAACAATCTCATCCTCCTGAAGACTAAGGTAATTCCTTATGTTTTTCCCAACAGCTTTCCTTGATGTCTGTATAATTTTATAGCATTTAAGCCAGTAAACCCTGCCCTTGTTGGTAAAGAATAAAATATAATCCCTGTTGTTTGCAATTACAATCTGCTTTGGAAAATCACCCTCACCATATTCTGTGATTACACCGCTACCCCCTCTGCCCTGGGATCTGTATTCTTCAAGGGGTATCCTTTTTATGTAACCATTCGTTGTAAATGTAACAAGCATATCAATGGGTGGAATAAGATCCTCAACGTCCCTTCTGGTAATGTCTTCCTTAATGATTTCAGTTTTTCTTTCATCCCCATATCTCTTCCTTATGTCTTGCAATTCTTCAACCATTATATTATATATTTTTTCATCGTGTGAAAGTATATCCTTTAAATGTTCTATCTCTTCCCTTAGATCCTTTTCTTCCTTTATTATGGATTCCCTTTCTAACGCTGTTAACCTCTGTAATCTAAGGTCAAGGATTGCCTTTGCCTGTATTTCATCGAGCGAAAATTTTGAAATCAAAGAATTCTTTGCTTCATTGTAATCCATTGAACTTCTTATCGTGTTTATTACATCATCCAGGTTATCAAGAGCAATAAGATAACCTTTCAATATGTGTTCCCTTTCTTCATCCTTTTTGAGTATGTATAATATTCTTTTTCTAATTACAGTAAATCTGTGCTTTACAAATTCAGATATGAGATCCTTTAGGTTGAATGTTTTAGGTATATTGTCAATAAGTGCAAGATTAATTATTCCATATGAAATTTCAAGTTGTGTATGCTCAAAGAGCTGGTTAAGAACAATTTCAGAATTTGCATCTTTCTTTAACTTTATTACAATCCTTATGCCTTCTTTATCAGACTCATCTTTGATATTCTGTATGCCATTGATCTTATCTTCCTTAACAAGTTCTGAAATTTTTTTGAGCAGTTCAGATTTGTTAACCTCATAGGGTATTTCAGTAAAGATGATCTCCCTTGATTTTTCACTTTCCTCCAGCGTATATTTTGCCCTTATCCTTATTGATCCCCTACCTGTTTTATATGCATCAATAAGACCTGAATAATTCAAAACCGATCCACCAGTCGGGAAGTCAGGACCTTTTATAAAATTCATTAGATCTTCAACAGTACAATCCCTGTTCCTTATGTAATGTATTGTTGCATCAATAACTTCTGCCAAGTTATGCGGTGGCATATTTGTTGCCATACCAACAGCAATGCCAGAACTACCGTTAATCAAAAGATTAGGGAACTTGGATGGAAGCACGAGAGGTTCCATAAGAGAGCCATCAAAGTTCTGCATCATTGGAACTGTTTCCTTTTCTATATCCTCCAGCAATTCTTCAGCAAGCCTTTTGAGCCTTGCTTCTGTATATCTCATTGCTGCGGGTGAATCACCATCAATACTGCCGAAATTACCCTGGCCATCAACAAGCAAATACCTTAATGAGAATGGTTGAGCCATTCTCACAAGTGCATCATAGATTGGTGCCTCACCGTGTGGATGGTATTTACCCATTACCTCCCCAACAATCCTTGCACATTTCTTAAATGGTTTATCATGTGTTAAATTCATTTCATACATTGAATATAGAATTCTTCTCTGGACAGGCTTCAGACCATCCCTTACATCTGGCAATGATCTTCCAACAATTACGCTCATTGCATAATCCATATATGAATACTTCATTTCCTCTTCAATCGGTTTAATATCAATCTGTGCCATTTAACCACCTTCATATATCAAGGTTCATTACTTCCCTTGCATGCTTTATGATATATTCTCTCCTTGGCTCTACCTGGTCACCCATAAGAAGAGAAAATAGCCTGTCCGCTTCAGATGCAGTTTCAATATCAATCTTTAATATCCTTCTTGTATCAGGATTCATTGTTGTTTCCCAGAGCTGTTGCGGGTTCATTTCCCCTAAACCTTTGAATCTCTGAACAACTGCATTTTCACCCATTTCTTTTATTATAGCATCCTTTTCATCGTCAGAATAAACATACCTAATATCATTTCCCTTCTGTATCCTGTAAAGTGGTGGCTGGGCAATATAAATGTGTCCATTGATTACAAGGTCTTTCATATACCTGTAGAAGAATGTTAAAAGCAATGTCCTTATGTGCGCACCATCAACATCTGCATCTGTCATAATTATTATTTTCCCATACCTTAACTTTGTTATATCAAAATCATCATTTATTCCGGTTCCAATTGCCGATATGAGTGCCTTTATTTCTTCACTCCTGAAAGCCCTTTCAATGTTTGCCTTTTCAACATTTAATATCTTTCCCCTCAGTGGAAGTATGGCCTGGAATTCCCTGTTCCTTGCCTGCTTGGCAGAACCACCAGCGCTATCACCTTCCACTATGAATATTTCAGTTTTGTCCTTATCCTCCAGTGTGCAGTCCGCAAGTTTTCCAGGGAGGTCAAGTACATCAAGAAGATTTTTTCTCCTTACAAGGTCTCTTGCCTTTCTAGCAGCTTCCCTTGCCATTGCAGTATTAATGACCTTTGCTATTATTGCCCTTGCACTTGAGGGATGTTCTTCAAGGTATTTTTTCATATTCTTGAGTGTCATTGAATATACTATGCCCTTCACTTCACTATTACCTAGCTTAGTTTTTGTCTGGCCCTCAAATTGTGGTTCAGGATGCTTAACAAGTATTACAGCCGTAAGGCCTTCCCTTACATCTTCCCCTGTTATGCTAATATTTTTTAGAAGATCATTTTCCCTTGCATAATCGTTCAATACTTTCGTGAGCCCTGTCTTGAAACCTACAATATGGGTTCCACCATCCTCCGTCTGGATATCGTTCACATACCCCAGCAATGTTTCATATGTCTGATCATTGTATTGCAGGGCAACCTCAACCTGGATGGGCCCTTCCTCATCATAAAAATTTGCAACATCTGGATGAACTGTTTGTACTCCTTCGTTCAAAAATTTTACAAACTCAGTAATACCACCATCATATTTGAACTCTTCAGCATTCCCAGATCTAAGGTCCTTAAGTACAATTCTAAGACCTTTGTTTAGGAATGCTAAGGATCTAAGCTTTCCTTTTACAACATCATAGTTAAAATATTTAGTTTCAAAAATTTCATGATCTGGGCGAAAATAAACAAAAGTGCCCGTTTGTGAATCCAGCTCCAGTTCAATATTTTCATTTATTTTTTTTGTACCCACAGAGCCAAGTTCAATAATATCAGATTTCTTCTGGCCCCTTTCATATTCCTGGGAATAAATCTTTCCATCCCTTTTCACAATTATCCTGAAATATTCTGAAAGGAAATTTACAACATGTATACCCACACCGTGCAAACCTCCTGAAACCCTATAAACTTTTTTATCAAATTTAGCACCAGAATGAAGCTCTGTTAAAACTATTTCCAATGCTGGCTTGTTGTAAATGGGGTGAATATCAACTGGTATACCCCTGCCATCATCCTCCACGCTTGCACTCCCATCTGGATAAAGCTTAACAATAATATTTTTGCAAACACCAGCTAAGGCCTCATCTATGCTATTATCCACTACCTCCATAAGGAGGTGGTGAAGTCCCTTCTCATCCGTGCTACCAATATACATGCCTGGTCTTTTTCTTACTGCTTCTGTATCATTTAGTATTTGAATATCCTCTGCCTTATAAGACATGTTTCCATTTTCCATAATTTTTTCCTCTTTTAATTCCATATGGCATACAAGAATAAAAATCTTTCTTGACTCATATCTTTATTCCAATGGCTACGAAGTTTACCATTTTATATGTATTTTTTAATATTTTTCTTTTGATTATCGATTCATCCATTTTTATTATATAAAAATTATTTAAAAGATTAAAAAATTCATCCTTTTCAAAATAATGAGTAAAAATATTGTTACCTCTTAAAAATGTGTTTTTTTCAATTTCTTTACCCTTACCGTATCTGAAGTCTTGGACAGAAAAAGATTCTATAAATAGGAGACCTTTTTCTTTCAATACCCTTATTAATTCTTTCATTGCGATGTACCTTTCATCTTCAAGGAGGTGTTCAAAAAGGTGAATGGAAATAATGGCATCGAACACCTGATCTTTGAATGGTAAACTTTTTACATTCCCTAGTATTTTTTCATTTTTTAGTACAGAATTTTTTAATGAGTTCATTGAAAAATCCAAAAGAATAATCTTGAAATCCTTGTAATATTTAATTGAACTTTTACCTGTTCCTGAACCTGCATCTAAAACCAATGAACCTTTCTTTACAAGTTCCAAAAAAGAATCTATTTCCTTGTACCCTTTCCAAGGCCTTTCCTGGGTCCTGTAAAATTTCTCCCACACCTTCCTTTGATCACGTTTCAAAGGCATAGCGCTGGGACCTTGCATATAACCTCCTCCAGAGAAGCCTGTTAAGTATTACAACGGTAATGGCCATGAAAATTACATAGATTATGTTCAATGTAACATTACCTTGAACATATGTAGCATAGTCTATTAAATACCCTATACCAAGGACAGAATACGTCACTCCATTTACAAGGATGTATTCTGAAACAATAAGAGCATTCCATCCACCACCCCATCCTGTAATGCTACCTGTTATCAATGGTGGATAAATGCCTGGAAGAAAAACTTTCTTGATATATTGCCATTTTGAAAATTTAAATGTTTTAGCTACCGCATCATAATCTGTTGGAAATGAACTTATACCAGATAGGACATTGAAAAGTATGTACCATTGCATTCCTGTCATGATAAGAAGAATTGATGCCAGGTTCACGCCGAATGGTGTTTTTATTAGAAGTAAAACAAAAAATGGAAATAGTGCAGTAGCAGGAATTGATGCCAGAATTTCAAAAATAGGATTAAGTACTTTTTCAGCATGCCTGTGCGATTTTATATAAATGGCCACAGGAATAATCCACGCAAGCGATAAAACGTAAGCAACTGCAAGTCTTCCTATTGAAAGAAGAATTGCTTCCGGCACAGGATATAATGCTGATATTGGAATATTAATCACAATACCCCTTCTTATTGTAACACCTATTGCATAGCCAACAAAGCCGAATATTATAATCAATGCAGCATATGAAAGATACCTTTTATATTTCCATAGCTTTACAAACACTCTGAAATGCCTTCCCTTTAATGATCTGCCAATCCTAAATTTAAAAAATTTTAAGATAAAATCCATAGATGGCATATAATCCAGTATTTTTGCAAGATAAAATCTTTTTTGTATCTGCTCTTCTGTTAATGATTCATATTTATATTTATCAGATGCCCTTGTTAATGGTCTCCAGATTAATATGTCCATAGCAACAATTATAATAATTAAAGTTGCAAGTGCTAAAAGGCCGTATTCTACTCTCCCACTCTCTACCATTTCCCACATAAATGATCCAAGACCTGGTATGGTATAGCTAGTATTTCCAACAGATATTATTTCTGCTGCAAACAGAAAATACCATCCTCCAGCCCAGGACATCATGCTGTTATAAACAAGCCTTGGAATCATAGCTGGTAGATAAAGTATCCTAAATCTCCTCATACCCCTTATCTTGAAAATGTTAGCCGCATCCCTTATATCGTTCGGAATGGTTAGAATGGATTCATAAACACCGAAGGCCATGTTCCATGCCTGGCTTGTAAATATTAAAACTATTGATGCAATTTCAACACCAATTGCAGTTGGCAAATACAAAATTAATAAATAAAGTGCAATCGGAAAAAATCCAAGTATAGGGATGCTCTGTAAAATATCAAGTATAGGAATCATTATTTTTTCTGCTTTTTTGTTTGTTGCAGCATATAAACCATATAATATGGAAAAAACAAGTGAAAGAATATATGCCGCTAGCATTCTTCCAAAGGAGAATGTTGCATAAAGCCAGACCTTTTCCACATGGGATGGCGGAAATAGGGCATAAAATGCAACTATAATAAGAATACCAAATTCGATTATGGCATATTTTCTAAAAATTCCTGCCATCCCATCACCATCCCTATTCTTAACCCATAAGAAATACCAATTAATATGATTTACCTTTTTTTTAGAATAAAAAATTTAAAATCAAAGAACAAAATACAAGGTTATGGGTAATGAACTTATAACTAAAGCGGACAAGATGTACGATAGGGAATTGTTTGACCAAGCCCTTAATTTGTATTTGGAGGCTTTGAAAAATGCAGATGAAATTGATAAACCATATTTGTTGAGAAGGATTGCTGAATGTTATTTCTATAAAGATAATTCTGATATTGATAAAGCACTTCAATACGAGGAGGAATTGCTGAAACAGAAAACAGGTGAGGATCTTCTTAGAGAGAAAATATTTTATGTTACCATCCTAGCAGAAAAGGACAGGGAAAAGGCATTGAATATGCTTAAAGAAATGCTTGAGGAGGCAAGGTCAAGAAATATAAAAAGCATTCTCCCTGAAATTTACAATACAATGGGTCTTTTCCAGTGGGGTACAGATGCTGCTGAAAAAAATTTCAAAAGTGCCATGGAAGAGGCTAGCAAAACAAAGGATCTAGAAAATTATATCCTTGCACTTCAGAACCTTGCCTATATGGAAGCAGAAAGAGGAAATAATCTAAAGGCATTGGACTATTTGAAAAATGCAATGGATACAATCGATGATGCCATGAAAGGCATTTCAAAAACAAAGAGGAAGGAATTTAAGGAATCATATGCTGATCTTTATGATCAGGCTGCAAACCTTGCCATGGATATGGAGGATTTCGACCTTGCAATGGAAATAGCACAAAGAGGAAAGAAACTTGATTAAAAGTCAAAGTTCTCCTTTACCATCTGCCAGAGTTTTTCAACAACATAATCATTTATCTTTTTTCCAAGTTCGCTTGACGATCCCCTCGGATCGCTCAGCGTACCTTCAGGATATATTGCACTATAGTTTGGAATTACCATAAATTTATTTTTGCCTGTAAATTGAAATTTGTATTCATTTTTTACGAGATCAGGCCTTATTGCCATCATCCTTGATGTTTCTATTATTCCAGCATGTGAATCATCTGCTGGGACGAGCTTTGATCTAAGTTCATATGCAATGTCATAATCAGATAAAAACATAATTTTCACGGGTTCATTTTTCAGTATTTCATTTGCGGCTGCTCTTATTGCTGCCATATGTATGGAACTTGCATGACCTGAAATGATCAAAATATTTTTTACACCATCCTGCACTATTTTAGAAAGTATATCAAAAACAAGATTATATATTGTATTGAAACTTATTGAAATAGTTCCCTTGTAATCCTTTAGTTCAGTATATCCATAATATATTGGTGGTAAGATTAAACCATTACATTTTTTTGCAATTTCTTCGGCAACGTAGATCGCCTGTACTGAATCTGAACTGAGTGGCAAATGTGGGCCGTGTTCCTCAACAGAACCTATGGGTAGAATCACTAACAGTTTGTCATTAATTCTCTTTTCAATTTCCCTAAATGTTAAATCTTGCCAGTACATAATAGATGAATGGAACATTGATATATATTTTTTTTATTTACATGGACAAACAAATTAAATAATGAATTTACATTCTCTATATGATTGGAAGTGGTAAAAATGTCAAATATTGATGATGCTCTGAAGATTAGAGAGTTTGCAATGGAACACAATAAATTCTTTGAAGAATCAATACCTCTTATAGCAAGTGAGAATGTTTTATCACCTCTTGCAAGAGAAATGCTATTAACAGACCTCGGATCAAGGTATGCTGAGGGTCTTCCTGGTAAAAGATATTATCAAGGTAATGTGTATGTTGATCAAATTGAGATTTTAACGACTGAGCTTGCTAAAAAACTATTCAATACAAATTATGTGGATGTAAGGCCAATATCAGGCACAAATGCTAATCAGGCTGTTGTTTTTGCATTATCCAACCCTGGGGATGTGATTACAACAATTCCATTAGCAAGTGGTGCACATATTTCAAGCGCAAAGTTCGGTACAGTCGGTTTCAGGGGCTTGAATCCAATTCCAATACCTTTTGATACAGAAATGATGAACATTGATGTTGATCTTGCCAATAAAATGATCAAGCTTGTAAAGCCAAAAATAGCACTTTTTGGTCAATCAGTTTTTCTTTTCCCTACACCACTTAAGGAACTAGGTGATGCACTTCAGGAAGCAGGATCTTATGTCTGGTATGATGGTGCACATGTTTTAGGTCTCATTGCAGGAAAGAGGTTTCAGGATCCTCTGAGGGAAGGAGCACATGTTGTTTCTGGAAGTACGCATAAAACATTACCTGGACCACAAAGGGGCATAATACTTGGAAACCCTAAAGATGAAGAAATGTGGGAAAAAATACAAAGGGCAGTATTCCCAGGCGTTATAAGTAATCATCATCTCAATACAATGGCTGCTTTAGGTGTTACACTTGCTGAACATCTTGAATTTGGTGAAAGTTATGCAGAACAGGTAATAAGGAATGCTAAAAAGCTTGCCCAGACAATGCATGAACTTGGTTTCAAGGTCCTGGGTGAAAAGGCGGGTTTTACCGAAAGTCATACTATACTTGTTGATGTAAAGGCACAAGGTGGGGGTAGAAAAATAGCAGAAGATCTTGAAAAGGCGAATATTGTCCTGAACATGAATCTTTTACCCTATGATGATCAGTCAAAGCCCAGGAATCCAAGCGGTATTAGAATAGGTACACAGGAAGTGACTAGGATAGGTATGCGCGAATCCGAAATGGTGCAGATTGGAGAATTAATAAAAAAAGTAGCAATTGACAAGGCAGATTTACAAAAAGTGAAGGATGAAGTAAAGGAATTAAAATCACATTTCAAGAGCGTAAAATACTGCTTTAACGAAAATTATGAGGCATATGGATATATAAAACTTGTTTAATTCATATATTTTCATTATCAAGAAAATAACAGATTAGAAAAATGTTTATCTCAGGTGCTTTAGCGATGAGTTTTGTGCATTTCCAATATGGTCTGTTGCATAATTACAGTAATCAATTTATTACAGAAGCCTCAAAATACAATAAAATTTAACTAATTTTAAATAGTGTGTCTAATATTTTCTCATATCACAAGATCCATAATTTTTTTTGATCTGTAAAGAATTTGATTCATCAAAATTATAATGTTATATGCAACTATCTTCATTCCTACTGAAACATCATAATTTCTATTTTTTAAGAACAGATATATTCACATC